>Ga0209254_10000509_pt1 | contig 31747 bp, 28 predicted proteins | sample FrelakmetDIP11DI_FD_187148 | JGI IMG/M metagenome (GOLD analysis project Ga0209254, IMG submission 187148) | Freshwater lake sediment microbial communities from the University of Notre Dame, USA, for methane emissions studies - DIP11 DI (SPAdes)... | ecosystem: Environmental > Aquatic >... | reverse complement strand
AGTTCAGTAGGAAGGAAAGACCCAACGAAAGCGCAGCCAAGAACAAGCCCCAGGCGAGAGCCTTCTCGGGGGGATAGATCCGCTTGCCTGGCAGGGGACGGCCTTTGGTGCGGTCCATCAGGGCATCGATGTCGCGGTCGATATAGCAGGTGAGCGTATCGGCGCCTGCGCACCCGGCGATGATGGCCAGCAACGCCAGGGCCCATTCTCCCAGCGACAAGCCACCCACACCACCGGCGGCAACCATCGCCCCCAAGCAGGTAAAGACCAGGAGGGCTACCGTGCTGGGTTTGGTTACTTCAACATACTTCCAAACCCTGGCCTGCCAGCGTCTGATCTCTTGACCCAGTGAGAAGCGGGCTGCCGTCGTCGATCCTTCTACCATTCCAGTAGTCCCTCCGATGGGGCTCATTATAGCGGAAAATCGCACCGTGGTCAACTGGCGAATCTGGTGCGTTTTTTGATAGCTGCTTTCGGCGTTGACAGCGCCTGGCTTCTGTGCTATAATCCAGGCAGAAGAGATCCTGCTGGATCGAATCACTCACACGGAGGAAAGATCAATGGCCAAAGTACTTGTCGTCGATGATGACCCGGATTTCGTCAAAGTGGCTTCGAAGGTGCTGGAAAAGGCAGGGCATACGGTGACCTCCGCTCCCAATGGGGCCCAAGCCCTGAAATCTATGCGAAAAAGCGTTCCGGATGTGGTCCTATTGGACATTATGATGTCGTATATTCTCGACGGGCTAGATGTGAGTCGCGAAATGGCAGATGATCCGGTCCTCAAGCAGGTTCCGGTGATCATGGTCACTTCTCTGACCGCGGTTAAGGGAAGTGAGATGTTTCCCACTGATGAGTATATTCCGGTAAGCCAGTGGTTGTCAAAGCCTGTCGACCCGCAGATTCTGCTGGCGCGGGTAAACGAGGTTCTGGCCTAGGGAGAAAAAGAGATGGACAAGATCCGGATCGGCGGGATCATGCCGAATGCGCACCTGGCCCTTGTCAACGTGAGTGCTGTCCCAGATCGCCCTGGCATTGCTGCTTCAATCCTCAAGGGATTGGGGGAATATGGCATCAATGTGCAGTTTGTCGTGCAGTGCATAGATCAGAACCAGCGCGATCAGGTCGCTTTCTGTGTGGATCGGGACGATCTGCCGATGGCGCTGCAGATTGTTAATGGCATCGCGCCGTGCCTGGAGGCAGGCAAGGTAAGTGCCGAGCCGGAGGTGGCCGTCGTATCCATCTTTGGCCCGGACTTTCGGGAGAGGCCCGGCATTGCGGGCACAATGTTCAAGGCGCTGGCCGATTGCCAGATCAATATTAAAGCAATCAGTACCTCTATTTCGACTGTCTCCTGTGTCATAGATCTCGCCCAACTGGAATCCGGGCTGGCGGCCTTGAGGCAGACCTTCGAGTTGCCTTGATTACGGAGCCTCTTCAACGGAAGCCCGAGCAAAACAAAGAAGGGCACCTACAGGTGCCCTTTGTTGTTGGGCCTAACTGTCGTGCTTGGGGAGATCCTTCCCTTCTGAGATTGAGGATTCTTCATAGGAGTCGCCGCCATGCGACGGAATATCAGCAAGACTCAGTACTCGGGCATGTGTTCCGGTAGCAATTGGCCGCTTTGGTGACAGAGTCTGGGTAGCAACCAACCCTGCAACAGGCTGTAGTTCGGATTTCAGGCGTGTTGGTTCGAACGGTAGGGTAACGGTGAAGCGGGTGCCCTGTCCTGGCTTGGATTCAACCTCGATCGAACCTTGATACGACTCTACGATCTGCTTGACAATGGCCAGGCCTAATCCGGTGCCAATCTCACCACTGGCTTTGGCTTGGTTGGTCCGGAAGAACTCTCTAAAGAGATTCGGTAGGTCGTCTTCAGCAATCCCAATCCCCGTGTCTTCCACTATACCAGTCAGTCTGTCCTTGTCTGCCCGCAGGGTGACCATCACTCGTCCACCTTGGGGTGTGTACTTGATAGCGTTGCTGATGAGGTTCATCCAGATCTGCCTCAGATGGTTTGGGCTGGCGACAAGGGTAGGGCGGTTCAAGATCTCGACCTGCAACACCTGGTTTTTTTGTTGGGCTTGCTCGCGCAGCAGGTCGCGTACCTCTTCCAGGATACCAGCCACCGGCTGAGGGCTTGCTTCGGCTGGGGCCAGATCCCTGATCTGTTTCAACCGGGCCAATTCCAGCAGGTCGGTGATAAGGTCGAGCAGTTCCTGCAATCGTATCTGAGCCCGTGACAGGGTTGGTCGCAGATCCTCTTCCGAGACGTAGCCGGCCAGCACGAGGTTCAAATAGCTTTGGATGGCAGCCACAGGCGCGCGTAGTTCATGGGCTACCGTCAGCATGAACTGGCTCTTGACTTGCTCTAGCTTTTCTAACTCTGCTTTAGCTTGGGCCAGCTCTGTGGCTCGCCGCCGGCAGGTATCCAGTTCTTGCGTCTCTAGGCGAAGACGCCGTCGCTCCAGGCCCTGGTTGACGGCAAAGATCAGTTGATCTGAAGTGAAGGGTTTGGACAAAAAGTCATAAGCTCCCTGCTTGACGGCCTCGACGGCCATCTCCACAGTAGCATAGCCCGTGATGACGATACAGATTGTGTCTGGGTCGCGCTCGTGGATCGGTTGGATCAGGTCGATGCCGTTACCATCCGGCATCATCACGTCCACCAGGACCAGATCGTAGTGTGCCTGGCGGATGAGCTCCAAGGCCGAGGTTACATTGGCGGCGGTGTCGACACTGTGGCCCTGTGGAGTCAGTACACGCCTGCAACCTTCCCGCATGCCTGCTTCGTCATCGACCAAGAGGATCTTGGTTCTTGGTAAGGTATCTTCCACGAGTATTGCTCCTATTCCGGTCTCACAACTCTGGCCTTGAGCCAGGTTTCTACTTTCCCACGAACGCACCCTTTTCCCGAGTCGGCAGCTTTTCGCGGAGGGTGATGGTGAAGGTTGTTCCTCTCCCCAACTGGCTCTGGACATTGATCTGGCCTTGGTGCATCTTGACAATGCCGTAGGTAATTGCCAGCCCCAGCCCTGTTCCCTTGCCTATTGGTTTGGTAGTGAAGAATGGGGTAAACAGCTTTTTCATATTCTCGTCAGAGATACCTGTGCCTGTGTCCTCGATCTCGACGGTGACGAATCCGGCATTCGGACCCCTCCGGGCTCGGAGGATCAGGTCGCCACCTTCAGACATGGCTTCGGCGCCATTGTTCATCAGGTTGAGAAAGGCCTGGCGAAGCTGGAGAGGATCGGCTTCTATCGAGGGCAGGGAGGGATCCAGCTCGGTCGTCAGTTTGACCTTGGCGTACAGCTGTTTCTTGCTGACTTCTTCGGCAAGTTCTTGCAGGAGCATTGTCAAGTCCGTTTTCTGGGCCAGCACCTCATTCTGGCGCGAAAAGTTGAGCAGGTCAGTGACGATGGTTTTGCACCGGGTGGCCTCTTTGATGATCATGGCCAGATCCTCTCGCTGCTGAGTGTCGTCGGGCGGAGTCTCCCGGGACAGGATGTCAGCGTACAACAGAACCGAGCCCAACGGGTTGTTGATTTCGTGAGCCACCCCAGCAGCCAGTTGTCCCACGGAGGCGAGTTTTTCTTTTTGGACCAGTTGGTCGTTGGTATCACGCAGAGTTTCGACCATGGTGTTGAACGATTCGGCCAGAGTACCCATCTCACCGCGCCCATAGACTGGCACCCGTGCTGACCAATCGCCCTCCGCGACCTGGTGCGTGGCTTGGGCCATATCTGATAGAGGGCGAGAGATCGAGCGGGCTACTGGGATGGCGATCAGCACCGACAGGAGAATGGAGGCACCGCCGATGAGCAATACCTGGCGCCCAAACGAGTCTACCAGGTCTTGGAAAGTAGATTGCTTGGCACCTACATACAGAATGCCGACTATCTGGCCTCGATGGTCTTTGAGCGGCTTATAACGGGTGATATACCACTGGTTCACCACATAAGCCGGACCAGTGAACTCCTGGCCTTGTAGAAGAACACGGTCATAGACTTCCTGCGACACCCTCGTCCCGATGGCTCGCTGTCCATTTTCCTTTAGAACGTTTGTCGACACACGGAGATCACCGAAAAAGATGGTCGCCGTATCCACACCGGCAACTTCCTTGATGCGGTCCACCAGAGTAAAGTCATTGTTGATCAGGTGGCCGACGACGATCGCGCCGATGACCTCACCGGCCGACGACTTGACCGGTGCTGCGCCCATCACTGTCAGGCCGCCCGTACCCTCTCGTGGGTCAAACGGTTGCGGGGAGGCTTTAGGGGTCTCCTCGAGCGCGATGCGGGCTTGTTCATCCAGGTAGACCCAGTCCAAAACGTCGGCCGGGATCACTTCAGTAGCAGCCCGGGCTTGGCCTTGGGTGAGCACGTCTCTGACGATGGGTAACCCCGACCAGTCGGCGTTTGGGACGGCAAGATGGAGCTGCTCATCCTTGCAGCAGACCCGCCCTACTACGGCTTTGCCCTGAGCGTCAACTGCTACAACGAACCGGCGTGCGCTGGCGGGGAGGATTGAGAGTTCGTTGTGCATCTCTTCTTCCAGAGCTAGAAGGGCGTCAAAGCTGCCCTGACTGGCAGACGGCAAGTTATTCCGGACGCCAGGTTCTGCTGCAAGCCGCAAAGCCGTGGAGTCGATGTCGTTCAGCTTGAGCTCATAAAAGGCCTCGGCAAGCTCCATGTCCCGGCCGACGCGAGCGTCCTGAGCGCCTGCCAGGTAGCTGTTGATGACACGGTACGTGATCGGCGTGCTGATGAGGATGGTAATGGCCGTGGTCAAGACAAAGCCAACGACCAAGACCCTCTGCAACCGCAGGCTGACTAGCCGCAGCAAGAGCTTTTGGATCATGCTGCCTCCCTTTTAGGCCGGCAAATAGAACTATACAAGCTGGCAGATATTATACCACAGACATGGAAGAAGGCACAACATATCACGTAGGCCGATGGGACACCAACAACTCTATGCCAAGTAACCGTCTCGCCGAAACCAGGCCCGAGTATCGCGTACCGTGTCACGCAAAGGGCGGGTTTCAAAGCCGAGTTCCTGCCGCGCCTTGTCAGTGCTCAGCGCACGCCATTTGCGCAGTGTCCTGAAGTGTTCAAGTGGCAATGGCTTGACCAACGGTAGTCGGCCCAGAGCTTCGCCGACCGGCACAACGGCGCTCAACAACCCCAACGGCATCCGCCACTTTGGTGGCTTGACAGTCTTGGACAAACTCCTTGCGCATGGGTTGGAAGACCTGATTTTCCACTAGCCCTCGTTCTTCTGTCCACTACCGTCGCCCAAATTCCTTTTCCAGCTGCTCAACTGGGAAATGGGCCACGGTGGGCCGGCCGTGTGGGCACGTACGGGGCGATTCGCACTGTTCGAGTTGGCGAACGAGTTGTTGCATCTCGTCCGGAGAGAGGCTCTGCCCAGCCTTGACGGCAGCCCGTTTGCAGATCGCCGCGATCAGCCGTTCTTCCGACTGAGTGGCTAAGGGATCGTCCTCCTGGCGGACCATTTCTAGAATGTCTACCAGGGCTGCACGTATGTCAGGGACGGTCAAGATAGACGGCACGGCACGAAGGAGATAGCTGGCGCCTCCGAACGGCTCGATCAAGAACCCAGCTTGGTTGAGAAGGGTATGAGAATCGGCCAATGCTCCCACCAGCATGGGATCCAGGTCCAGAATGAGCGGTTCCAGGAGCTGCTGTGAGGTGACTTGCTGTTCGCTGAGGCTTGTCATCATCTGTTCGTACAATATGCGTTCGTGAGCAGCGTGCTGGTCGATCAGGTACATGCCCTGTGGCCCCTCAGCGATGATGTAGGTTTGTCCCAGTTGGCCGATGACCCGCAACAGTGGCAGACGCACTGGCCCAACTACCTGTAATTCCTCGCCGAGATCGGCTGTCCGATACATTTCCATCGCCAACTGCTGACGGGTGAGCGTTAGCTGACTTGATGCCACCAGTGTCTGCCGGCGCTCCCAATCAGGTGCCGGCCAAGTGCGAGGACTGTGGATCATGCCCGGTACTGGTGTGTGGGTGACAAGCGTATGCCGTATGGCCCGTTGTACGCTGCTAAACGCCGCCCGCCCATCTCGGAATTTGACTTCACGTTTGGTAGGGTGGACGTTCACATCAACGTCTCCAGGGTTGAGCTCGATCATGATGGTAGCGAGGGGGTGGCGGCCTATAGGCAGTAGGGTATGGTAAGCTTGTTCGACTGCGTGGACCAAGGATCGGTCTTGCACCCAACGGCGGTTAACAAAGAAAGAGATGTAACCACGGTCAACGCGGTGAAGCGCAGGTATGCCTGCGTAACCGAAAACGATAGGAGATGACGCAACAGAGGTTCCAGTTCCGGCAGGCCCCTCGTCCTTACTGATCTCAAGCATCTTTTCCGCGACTTCGAGGCCATAGATTGTGATCAATACGTCGTATAGGCTGCCATTGCCAGTTGATTGAAAGATCTGGCGGTCTTCGGCAAGTAGGCTGAAGCGTACTTGGGGATATGCCAGGGCGCAGTGGGCAACCACATCATGGATATGGCCCGTTTCTGTCTGCGGTTGGCGAAGGAACTTTAGGCGGACCGGCATGTTATAGAACAGATTCTCGACCGTAACAAGCGTCCCGGGAGGGCTGCCATGGCTTTCCTGATGTGCAATTTGACCGCCCTCAACGCGGAGCAGTTGGCCGGTCTCTTGTTGGCGTGGACACGTGAGGATTGTTACCTGGCTTACAGCGGCAACACTGGCCAGCGCCTCGCCGCGAAAGCCAAGTGTGGTGATCCGATCTAGATCTGCCGCGGTCGCTAGTTTGCTGGTGGCGTGGCGAGCGAAAGCCAGAGATAACTCGCCGGCCGGGATGCCACAGCCGTTGTCAGCGACGCGGATCAGGCGGCGACCTCCTTCACGGATTTCTACCCGAATATCAGTGGCGCCGGCATCGATGCTGTTCTCCACGAGCTCCTTGACCACGGAAGCTGGGCGCTCGACTACTTCACCTGCTGCGATCTTGCCCGCCACCTCAGGTGGCAAGAGTCGGATAGGCATCTCTTACCTTTCTCTTGCTGTCTTGTGCCTGCTCATTCTACCACAAACCTATATCAGCGCCAATCCCATTGGGGTGCGTCGTACCAATAGGCACTCAAGTCCCATTTGACATAGCTGCTCCGATCTGATAGAATGTGGGCGGTGAACTCTCAAATCGAACGAGGAGGTCAGCAATGCAGAGGTCTGCTGCGATCTGCATCCTGGTGTTGGCAGTCGCCTTGCTGTTTGGCGTTGCGTCGGCCACTGCGGCCAGCGCCCCCACTGTGACCCTGCTGAACGAACTGCCAACCCACTTGGCCGTCGGCGAGTCGTACACCGTCGATATCCAGGTTACGAGCGACGAGCCGTTTATTCTTGCGTTGGCCATGCACGACTCGTACTACCCTGGCCGTGGCGTCTTTTTCAATACTTCTGACCGAGCACACCGGGCTACTTACGCCCTGTTGCACATGACTGTAACCGGCAAGAATTCCACGGCTGACCTGGAAGCCGTCACCGATTGGCCGGGGACAGAGGACTGGCCAGTTGGGGTGGCGCCCCTTGCCATCGTGGTGGGTGTTCGCTACCAGGGAGGCGAGATCTGTGTGCAGCGCTTCGACTTTGCGGTGACGGTGCCCTAGCGCGCCGTCGCGGGCGGCGCGGGCGTGCCGCCTGTAGAACCAACGCGTTTACACGCTTGCCCTGGCTGCTATTCAGGGCCGGAATTTTGACAGCCCTGGCCGGCTGTTGTACAATAGATTTCGTTAATGCAGACCTTCAGGGCAGGGTGAGGTGCGTTGTGTCGCGCCAATTCCCGATCGGCGGTAATGCCTGTCAGTAGAGCAGGAAGAGCCCGCGAGTTTGCTTCAGCAGCAAGCAGATCCGGTGCGAGGCCGGAGCCGACGGTATAGTCCGGATGGGAGAAGGGGAAGGCGCTGTGTGAAGTAGTAACAGCACTGCGTCGTATTGGAAGGCTGATGATCGCCCTGAAGACACGAGGTCTTCGGGGTTTTTGTTTGTGGCGGTTTGTAGCCATGACAATGTGCAAGCAGTGGTAGACTGTGAGGTCCGGTGTGGTGATACCTGACAGGGTGAGCCGGTCAATGAGGCGTCTGGCAAGCCTAGCTCAAGAGAGGTGGGAGATCGTCCTCGTGCCTGCGGGAATGATCGCCTTTGTCGGATTGTGGGCCCTTGTCAGGTGGTTGGGTGACTATCCGACTTTTGTCCTGCCTGCACCGCGTGAGGTATGGTCGAAGCTCCTGGCCGTGGCTGCCGACGGGACATTGTGGTATCATTCAGTGGTCACTCTAACCGAGATCCTGGGCGGTCTGGCTCTAGGCCTGACGGCGGCAACGCTGTTGGGGTACTTGCTAGCCAAGTCACCTGTCATCGAGCGGTTTTTGTCACCTTACATCGTCGCCAGCCAGTCGGTACCTATTGTGGCCTTGGCGCCGCTTCTGATCATCTGGTTTGGCTTTGGTCCATTTTCGAAGATGTTGGTCTGCGCTCTGACCATCTTTTTCCCTGTCCTGATCAGTACTATCGTCGGCTTGCGCTCTGTTGAACAGGATCTTGTAGATCTGATGAGATCTCTGGAAGCAAGTCGATGGCAAGTCTTCCATTTGCTGGAAGTGCCAGCAGCACTGCCGGTTCTGTTGGGCGGGCTGAAAGTGGGAGTTACGTTGGCGGTCATCGGTGCAGTGGTGGGTGAGTTTGCCCAGTCTGATCGCGGGTTGGGGTTTCTGGTAAACTTGGCCAATCGTGGCTTGTTTGACACGCCGCTGATGTTCGTGGCGTTTCTTGCGTTGATGACCATCGCCCTAGGCCTGTATGGTCTAGTGTCTGGTCTCGAAGTGCTATTGTTGGCTTGGAAACGAGAGGATTGAAGTAATCGCCAATTGTCCGCTTGGGGCGGATCAGGGCCAAGTTGGGAGTGGTCAATGTTTGGATTCTATCTCGGTGAGGTGCTAATAGCATGACCAAGCGACATGTGAGTGTTCTTGCACTGTGTGTGCTGATGCCAGCGATCGGACTGCTGACACAATGCGGGACAGACCCTGGGAGCCAACCATCGCAAAAAACGATACTAGCGATGGGCTACATTCCGAACGTGCAGTTTACGCCCTTTTATGTGGCTGTCGAAAAGGGCTACTTTTCCCATGAGGGAATCGAGATCGAATTCGACTATGGCTGGGAGACCGACCTGCTCAAGCTAGTGGGCAGCGACGAGTTGCACTTTGCGATTGCCAGCGGCGATCAAGTTATTCTGGCGCAAAGTCAAGGGCTACCACTAGTTTATGTACTGAATTGGTATCGACGTTTCCCAGTGTGTGTCATGTCGCTGGCTGAGAAGAAGATCCAAGCGCCGGCTGATTTGGTGGGCAGGCGAGTTGGGACCCCGGTGACTTATGGCGCAAGCTATATTGGCTGGCGGGCGTTGTTGGATGCCACGGATCTGGATGAGAAGCAGGTTGAGTTGGTCACGATCGGCTATAACCAGGTAGCGGCTTTGAAGACAGGACAAGTGGACGCCGCTCTCTGCTACGCCATGAACGAGCCAGTGCAGATGCGAGCTGCGGGGGAGGCAATTGACGTGATGTACGTAGCCGATTATGCTAACCTTGTATCAAATGGCCTGATCACGAACGAAAAGTCGATCCGGGAGCGTCCGGAGTTGGTGCAAGGCATGGTCCGTGCGGCGCTGCGTGGGATCGCCTACACGCTGGAGCACCCAGACGAGGCATTTGACATCGCTCTGAAATACATTCCAGAAGCAGCGAGTGATAAGGCGACCAAGGCGGTCAGTCGTGCGATATTGGCCGAATCGATAGAGTTCTGGCGGACAGGGTCTGGTGAGCTTGGGAATTCTGATCTGGCTGATTGGCAGGCTTCACAGCAGATCATGCAGGAGATGGGCCTGGTCGGCACTGAAGCAGATGTAACTGATATGTTTACTAACCGATTTGTTGTGGAGGCCAAATAGCAGGTGATCCCGGTTCTTGACTGAAGCAGATGTAACTGATATGTTTACTAACCGATTTGTTGTGGAGGCCAAATAGCAGGTGATCCCGGTTCTTGCAGCCGAAGGCATCTGCCATGTTTATCGTACCCGACAGGGTGAATTGCTTGCCTTGGACGGCGTTGAACTCGTCGTAGGAAAGGGCGAGTTTGTAGTGATAGTCGGCCCGTCTGGGTGCGGCAAGAGCACTTTGTTACGCATCTTGGGAGGGTTGCTAACCCCGACTAAAGGCTTGGTTCAGTTGGACAGCAGACCTCTGTCATCACCACGGCGGCAGGTTGGTTATGTGTTTCAGAAGATGAGCCTGATGCCATGGCGTACAACGCTTGGCAATGTTGTGTTACCATTGCAGGTAGCAGGGGTACCCAGGAATCAGGCGGAACGCCAGGCCCGGGATCTGATCGATCTGGTAGGTCTCACTGGGTTTGAGACCGCATATCCAAGACAGTTGTCAGGTGGAATGGCGCAGCGAGTGGCCATCGCTAGAGCCTTGGTATCTAACCCGGAAGCCCTGTTACTAGACGAGCCTTTTGGCTCTCTCGATGCGTTGAGTCGGGAGCAGATGAATCTGGATCTGCTTCGCATCTGGCAAGCGCGGCGTATCACAGCTGTGATGGTAACCCATGATTTGCAGGAAGCGGTCTTTCTGTCAGATCGGGTATTGGTCATGTCACCACGGCCTGGCCAGATCCGTGACCAGATCGCAGTCACGTTGCCGCGCCCGCGAACATTGGAAATGATCTACAGTCAAGCCTTTGGAGAACTTGCTCGCCGGGTACGAGGGGCGATCGGTAGTTGAATGACGCAAGCCTGAATTCCAATTTTGGGAGGTGAGAATATGAACAAGGTTCTTGGTTGGGTGAGTGGATTCCTGCTCGGGTCAGTCATCGGTGCTGGGGCGGCGTTTTTGCTTCTTCCACATAGTGGTGCTGAGACGCGACAGCTAATCCAGGGGCGCGTCAATGCAGTTCTGGAGGAAGGACGGCAGGCGGCCGAAAAACGGCGCCATGAGCTGACAGGTCGTTTTGAAACTCTCAAGCGACCTGGCCCGCCCGGATAGGCGCAACTTGGTTCGGCCAGTGGGCAGAGCGGTGTACAAGCTCGGGGGTTGTCGGGCTTGTGCACCGCTTTTGCTTGCCGTGCATTGTGCATAGTACTACAGTACTATAGAAGCCTATGCTACTTTATGCTATACTCTGGCAGGTATTTCTGCGGATCAATGTCTTTCTAAGGTGAGTCGGGGACGGCGAATCAGGTACTCTGACAAGCCGACCTTAGTAGGCAGCTTGCGCAGTAGCCATTTCCCAAGGTATGGGCGACTAGTTCGCGCATGCAACATGAGACAAATAATTCTTGCTGGCGACGAACAAGATCTGCCGGTCGGCGTCAAGGTTGACATATTCTATGGCATGATCACCTTGGGGAGCACGACCATTTGGTCTGTCTTGACTGGATGGCTGCTGTACTTTTATCTGCCCCCGGAGGGGCCAGCACTGGTGCCGGTAGCGCTATACGGCATAGCGCCCCTCATTGCTGGTGCGGCGAGCGTGGTTATTAGCCTTCCGGTTGGCTATTGGTCAGATCATCTCCACAGCCGGTGGGGGCGTCGGCTACCCTTTATCTTTGTCTTCTCAGTGCCAATGCTGGTTTGTTTCATCCTGCTTTGGATGCCACCTGTGCAGACCCAGTCCCCTTGGAACCTGGCCTACCTAACCGCGATATTGGCCTTCTACAGTATTGCCTATAGCCTCCATCAGATCCCTTACGAATCCCTGTTGCCTGAACTGGCAGTGACCGATCATCATCGGGTGCGCATATCAGCATGGTATGCTGGTTTCCAATTGGCGGCTATGATACTGGGCGGTTTTGCCGGTCTAGCCATCGGGTGGCTGGGTTACTCTAGCGCAGCGTTGCTATATGCGGTGGTGGTGGTCCCCCTGGTATACTTGCCGTTTCTTGTGCTTCGAGAGCGACCTGGACGACAGATCACTTCCACACAGAGATTAGGGTTCCGGCAGAGCATGAGGACCACGCTGAGCAACCGGGCTTTTCTGGTCTTTGTCGTAACCTGGGCGCTATATTGGGGAACAATGACTTTGGTCCAGTCGGTTATCCCTTTTGTTGCCACCGAAATCTGTTTGTTAAACCCGGAAGATACGGTTTATTTCTACATTCCAGCCGTATTGGCTGCTCTGTTGTGCTACCCATTCGTGACGTGGCTCTCAGATCGAATTGGCAAACAACGTGTTTTCTCTGGGTCATTACTCGCATCAGCGGTTATCCTGATGGGTTTGGTGCTGATCGGCGATTGGCTACCTGTACCACTGAAAGTGCAGGGTGTTGCCTGGGCTGTGTTGCAGGCGATGGCGATATCGGGGGTGACTGTGTTGACGTCTGCACTGACAGCCGAAATCACCGACTATGACGAAAAGCTGACCGGACAACACCGCGAGGGCGCATACTACTCGACCATGGGATTGCTTGATCACGTTGTTGTCGGTGCGGCCTCGGCATTGTTGCCGGTCCTGCTGTTTTTCGGACGCAGCCGTTTCGATCTCCATGGACCTCTTGGCGTGCGACTGATCGGTGTTGTAGGAGGGGTGATGATGTTTGTCGCATTCGCCATATTCTCGCGCTATCCGCTTCGGTACCCTCACGAATGAGATTCCTCCAGGCGTTCTTTTGGGAATTCGTTCAGAATCTGCCGCTTGTGGGAGGGTTCTTATTAGGCCTGGATTTCTGGCACCAGGGAAGACTGGGGGTGGCTATCGCTTGCATGGTTGCGGGGAGTGTTATCGGGTCTCTAGTGATCTGGGCTACGGAATCTAGAATCGTAAAGGGCCATCGCGAACCCATTCAGGTCGTGGTCACGAATGTCTTGGCAATGAGCTCGCTTATGTTCTTACTAGCAATGTACATGTCATCCCAGTGGAGTGGATGGTGGAGCGATCTGCTCATCGGATTCATGGGGGGAGTTGGTCTTGGGGTGATACAGAGTTGGGCCATCAAGTCTCCAGTCAGTTTTGGCCATTGTATGGCGTTCGCCCTGTCTTTTGCTCTGGGGTTGGTGGGGATACGAGTGCTGGCAGCTACTATATCGGTGGGTGCCAATACTCTGGTCGTTACTGCTGTTGTGACAGCCGTCATCACCATTGTAGATTACGGTCCGTCCAGGTGAGAGGTTTTGATGTTGGTTGGTATATGTCAGTCGATAGCAGCTTTGGCCATGATCGTGGCATTCTATGTGGTAGATGTTGTACTGATACATCGCTATGATCCGTATCGGGCGCATGGCAGCAGCAGGAGTTGGAGCTGGACGGCAATGGCGCTGATTGCAGGGATATTCGTTGTGGTGCAGCCTGTGCTGTGGCCTGGGTTAGGGATTGTAACCCAGGCTTGGTGGGGACTGTGGTTACAGGTAGTGGGCTTGCTGCTGATGGGCGGCGGATTGGCTGTACATTGGTGGGCCCGATTCCATCTCCAGCAGTTCTATGGCGAACGGATAGAGTTCCAACCGGGGCAACACCTAGTGGAGAGCGGACCTTATGCATACGTGCGTCACCCGATCTATACATCGTTCTTTATGTGTATCACCGGGCTGTTGCTGGTCAATCCCTCATTACCAGTGCTCTTGGTGGCTGTCTACTTTTTGTTAGATTTCACTCGGGTCGCTCGTCGTGAGGAACTACTGCTCAGGAAGAACTTGCCCGGGTATGACGCCTACATGGCTCGCACTCCTCGTTTCCTGCCAAAGTTGGACAGATCCTGGAGGAAATAGAGTTGGACATCGAAGCTTTCCAGCGCCTTTCTGCACAAGAGATTGCTGCCATCGTGCACGCGGCCGGACCAAAGGTCTGCGTATTCCCGATCAACGGCACTCGACGTTGGTTCATGCTAGAGCACTCGTCGGAGGCAGGGGAGGATCCTATAAGCCGCTACCTCGATGTAGCAGGACAGCGCCATATTGAGCTGTACCGGTTACTCTTTGACCATGGTCTGGACACGCTTCTGACGCCGGTCTTTGGCCCGGATCTTTTGGAACGCGGCGAAGAGTATGTGCAGATAGCGGCTGAAGGCCTGGCCCGGTTAGCCACCGATTCAGATTTCCTGGAGTTCTACCACACGTACCAGGTACGGGTTCGTTTCTATGGAGATTATCGCGACTTCTTCAGGGCGACGGCCTATGCTTATCTGTCTGATCTATTTGATGAGGCATCATCCCAAACAGCGCAGCATGACCGTTATCGGCTCTTCTTTGGCGTGTGCGCGCAGGAGGCAGTCGGCGCCATTGCTGAGTTGGCTGTAGGGTACTACATCCAACATGGCCACACTCCTGATAGTTGCACATTGGTGGAATTGTATTATGGGGAGCCTGTGAGCCCCGTTGATCTATTCATCGGATTTGACAAGCTTTGTGTTTTCGATATGCCCTTGCTAGCCACAGGTAATGAGGACCTGTACTTTACGGTCAGCCCGTCACCTTATCTCAACGAACGTCAACTGCGTGGTATCTTGTATGATCACCTCTTTGCTCGGCGTGGAGGGGAGTCGGACCGTTCGACTGTGGATCCAGGTGGTTGGGCCTGGATGAAGCGCTTTTACCGGGCCAATTCTGAACGAACGCTGGGTATAGGCAGGCTGGGACCTGGTGGATTCTGGTATCCGTTGCCTCAAGTGGAGCTGCCTTGCGACTCTTAGAACAACACCTGCACGATGACATTTCGGCTAGAGGTGCATTCATGGACTTGAGAGCTCATGCTGGACAATTGGTGCGCGATTTGGCCGGGCGTATTGGCACCAGCTCGTACGATGTCGCCTGGATGGCACGGATACGAGCGGATGGTGGCGACGGCGCTCGCTGGCCGGATCTCGTCGATTGGCTAGTCGAACATCAATGGCCCGATGGCAGTTGGGGCGGAACTATCCCCTACTACCATGATCGGACCCTGTGCACATTAACTGCGATCATTGGGTTACGCGAACAGAACATAAGCGTGGCGACATCTCGTGCCATTCAACGGGGCGAGCAGTACATCTGGAGCCATTTGCACCTGTTGAATCATGATCCGGTCGAGTTGGTTGGGTTTGAGCTGATGTTGCCAACTCTGCTGGCTCGTGCTCGTGTTTTGGGCTTGGATGTTCCTGGTCATTCCTATGGGTATGGAGAGATCCGGGCTGCCAAGTTGCGGTTGTTGCCAGTGGATATGTTCTACATGCCTGGAACTTCTGTGTCATTCTCGATTGAATTCCTGGGTGCGCAAGGTGATCATTCCAGGCTGTTCCAGTTACAGGGGCCGCATGGAGCTGTTGCCAACTCACCGGCTACGACGGCTTATCTTATGCTCCAAGCCGGCGGCAACGACTCGGCGTTGATGTATCTCGAGAACATGAAGAGCCGGCCAGGTGGGATACCAGCCTTCCATCCCTTTCGGACGTTTGAAGCGGCCTGGGTACTTGAGCATCTGGCTTTTGGCGGCATGTCGTTTTCCGCAGGTGAGTTGAAGCACTTGCCGGCTTGGGAATGGCTGTGCTCGGGTCTGAACGAGCAGGGGGCAGGGATCGATCCCCTGTTTGGGATCTGCGATGGCGATACGACCTCTGTCACTATATACATCCTGTTGTTGAATGGTCAGTCTGTCGAGCCAGGAATACTGCATCGGTTTGAAGACCCCCAGGCGCGCATCTTCCGCACGTTTGAATTCGAGCGCAATGCCAGCGTGGTGACCAACGCACATGCGCTGCAGGTGCTATCGCTAATGCCCGATTATCCAGATCGCTCTGAAGTCTGGAGTCGAATCGTGACCATGCTGTTAGCCAGTCAACGCTGTCGGTCGTTCTGGGTTGACAAATGGCACGCTTCGCCGTATTATGCAACTGCACATGTGTTAGTGGCACTGATCAATGGGCAAGAACCTTTGCTGTCTGAGTGCCAGCATTCGATTGATTGGCTATTGCATACTCAGCGGGCCGATGGTTCTTGGGGATACTTTGGCCGGGGCACGTTTGAAGAAACAGCCTATGCTGTCCTGACTCTTCTTCACTATCACCGGCAGGTCAAGACGATAAGTGTTGAGGTCTTGAGGCGAGCAGGGGAGTATTTGCGTCCCATGATTCACGATACTCAGGTTGAGTATCCTGAATTGTGGATTGCCAAGACGTTATATACTCCAGAGAGTATAGTTAGGGCTGCCATTCTTGCAGCAGCCATGTTGTATGAAGAGACTCTAGGATGGTAGGGTAGCTGTGTCATAGGAGTGGGCTATGCGAGCGGAAACGTTCTGGTCAAGATTGATGCGCATTCCAACGACCGATCCGGAGGATGCTCGGCGGCGACGATTGCTGAGCATCCTCTTGATAGGCACAGGGACGGTAACCTTATTCATTCTGTTATTCGTAGCCCTCTATACCCTCTTGGGTTTGGCGCCCAGCCAGGAGGATATCCTCTATCCGCTTGGAGGTGCGCTCACCATGTTGAGTGGGCTTGTAATCGTCTTTTTTGTAAACCGCTATGGGCGGGGGTGGCTGGCTGCTGCGTTGTTTCTTATGCTCTTGACAATCGCTGGCGGGCTGACCGATCCTGATTTGACGGAGGTTGTCAATGGCCGCACTCTTGCCGTCTTTGTTATTCCAATCCTGATGGCGAGTGTGTTGCTGCGACCCTGGGCCAGCTTTGTGATGGCTATTATCGTCAGTTTGTTTATCTCTGTCATCGGATTATCTATAAACATCGTGCCCAACCTATTTGCGGTTGGCATATTCTTCATGGTTGCCTTGGTTTCATGGTTGTCAGCACGTAGCCTCGATCATGTGCTAAGGGATTTGCGCAAAGCAAACCAGGAATTGGATCAACGGGTCGAGGAGCGCACCATCGACCTGGCCGAGGCATTGGCCCGCGAACACGCCGAATCAAACAAGAACCAGGCCATCCTCACAGCTATTGCCGATGGTGTTGTCGTTTTTGACAATGATGGCAAGGCCATCCTCGTTAACCCGGCCATCGGGCGCCTTCTCGATCGATCACCCGAGACAATTATCGGCGCTGACATCAAAACTCTTATGGGTGGAGATGTGAATGCCGCTGACAAGGAGATGGTTGTCAATCTGTTGGCTGCGCAGGATTTGCATCGCAGTAGTGTCAAGTTCCTTTGGGGAGCCAAGACTTTGTCAGTGAGTTTTGCCCCTGTCGGCGACCCCACTGGCGGAGTGACTGGCACCGTGGCCGTGTTTCGCGATTTCACATTTGAAGCCGAAGTGGATCGGATGAAAAGCGATTTTGTATCGATTGTGTCCCATGAACTGCGAACACCGCTGACATCGATCAAGGGTTACCTAGACTTGATATCGATAGGTGCCTCTGGTCCAGTCACCAAGCAGCAGAAGAGCTTTCTGGCAATTGCGCGGGACAATGCAGAACGCCTGAATGAGCTGGTTACCGATCTGCTAGATATCTCGCGGATCGAGTCAGGTAAGACTGAGCTGAATGTGCAGGTCGTCTCGATACGAGGGGTTATCGAGGAGGCTGCTACGGTGCTGAGAAAAGAATTCGACGATCGTGGGTTGAGTCTGACCTTGGACTTGCCATCCGATCTGCCGCAGATCTTTGGTGATCCCAATCGCATCTCACAGATCATGACCAACCTATTGAGCAATGCTCACAAGTATACTGTGCAGGGCGGGGCGACCGTGCAGGCGCGACGAACCCCAGATGCCATTCAGGTTGATGTGATAGACACCGGGCTAGGTATCTCTGCGGAGGATCAAACAAGGCTCTTCACGCGTTTCTTTCGGGTTGATGACCCGACAGTACGCCAACAGCCAGGCACCGGTTTGGGGCTAAACATCACCAAGTCACTCGTCGAGATGCACGGCGGTCAAATCTGGCTGCAAAGCCAGCCAGGCCTTGGCAGCACTTTCAGTTTCACCCTGCCGCTTCCCGCTGGCTTGGTGCACGAAATAGCCCCGGGTGAAACCAAGGTGCTGGAGCCTGCCTCTCAGCCTGCGGTCGTGGCTTTGCCTGCCGGCCCTTGGATTTTGGTGGTGGACGACGATCCCGACGTGTCTCAGTTGTTCCAACTGCAGCTTGAGAAAGCAGGATATCGCGTCAATATCGTCACGCAGGGTAGTCGAGTGTTGGATATTGCTCGTCAGCTCCAGCCGGAGTTGATCACGCTGGACCTGCTGATGGATACGGACGGACTGGTTGTCCTGAGCCGGCTTAAGGCGGATCCTCAGACAGCGCGTATCCCCGTTGTGATCGTATCGGTCGTGCCAGATGCGAAAAAGGGAATGGCTCTGGGTGCAATTGACTACCTGGTCAAGCCGTTGCAGGAAGGTCAGTTGCTGAGTTGTGTTCAACGGGTGCTGGATCAGTTGGATAGCAGCTCGCGAGGCAAGATTCTGGTCGTGGACGATGAAAGGGATATCGTTGGCTGGCTAAAGCATGTTTTGACTCATTATGGTTTCAGTGTTACTGAGGCGTATGACGGTGTGCAAGCTCTGGAGGTTGTCGCTGTCGACAGGCCAGACCTTATCTTGCTCGACCTGAAGATGCCACGGATGGATGGCCGTGCCACCATTCGCCGATTGCGTGAGCAGGAAGAGACCCGATCTGTTCCGATCATCGTTTTCACTGCCACTCAATTAAGTGAAGAGGTTGAACGAACTCAGATGTTGGGTATGGGTGTCAAGGGGATCCTGCATAAATCGATCGCGATAGAGCAGCTTGTTGCAGAGGTCAGTAAATACGTGGGCGGGTCGAGCGTTGGGCCGCAGGCTGCTGCCACTGAGCAACCCGCCCAAGATGAATCCGCGTATTCTGACGATTGAGCATTGGTCGAGAGGGTATGGGAGCAAGGAGGCCGGGGGCGGACCCTCGGCCTCCTTGTCTGGTTCTTGGGTGCGAAACTCTGGCAGTTCGTGGCTGCTAATCGCCTTCGTATTTGAACCCGAGGGCGGCGTGAGCGGCGGCCAGGCGGGCCACCGGCACACGGAAGGGTGAGCAAGACACATAGTGCAGGCCGGCCATGTGGCAGAATTCGATGGAACTGGGATCGCCACCATGCTCTCCGCAGATCCCACACTCGAGCTCTGGCCGAGTGTCGTGGCCTTTCTTGACGCCCATCTTCATCAGCTCGCCCACACCCTCCCGGTCCAACACTTGGAATGGGTTCTTGGGCAGAATGCCATGCTCTACGTAGAAGAGCAGAAAGTTGCGCTCTGCGTCATCGCGGCTATAGCCAAAGGTCATCTGGGTCAGGTCGTTCGTGCCATAGCTAAAGAACTCGGCATAGCTGGCAATCTGGTCGGCAGTGACCGCTGCGCGCGGGATCTCGATCATTGTCCCGAACTTGTAGTTGATCTCGATTCCCTTTTCCTTCATGACCTCCTGAGCAACCGGCACCAGCAGTTCGTTGGCAGTTTTTAGCTCATTGTAGTGACCGGTGAGCGGGATCATGATCTCAGGATGGACCTTGATGCCCTCTTTCGCCTTGTTACAGGCAGCCTCGAATATAGCGCGGACTTGCATTTGGGTGATCTCAGGCATGGTGATACCCAAGCGGATACCGCGCAGGCCCATCATCGGGTTGGCTTCGCGCAGTCCCTCGATGGCGTGAAGCAGCACTTGCTTTGCCATCAGCTCCTTCCGAACTGGAGTGAGCTCGCCTGGCCGGGCACCCTGCGCCTCCAGGTGGGCTATCTGCAGCCGGAGGGTAATGACCTCTTCCAGCACGTCATCGTAGCTGGGCAGAAACTCGTGGAGTGGTGGGTCGATCAGGCGAATGATGACCGGCAGACCGTCCATGGCCTGAAAGATGCCTTCAAAATCGGCGCGTTGGAAGGGCAGGAGCTTGTCCAGGTTAGCCTTGCGTTCCTCGACCGTATCGGCCAAGATCATGGCCTGGACAATGGGCAAGCGCACTTCTTCAAAGAACATGTGCTCTGTCCGGCATAGGCCGATGCCCTTGGCTCCGAACTTGCGGGCCCGTTCCGCATCGCGTGGATAGTCAGCGTTGGCCCACACCTGCAGGCCGCGAGTGGGAAAGCTCTTGCAGTCGGCAGGCCAGGTGCGGATGCCATCTCGAGCGCAGGTCGCGTCGGCCCACTCCAGCAGGGTGATCAACTCCTTTTGTTCTTCAAAGTTTGGGGTTTCGGTTGCGATTTGGCCGGCAAAGACTTCGCCAGTCGTGCCGTCCACTGACAGCCACTCGCCTTCCTTCACGATCTTGTCCCCGACCGACAATTGGCGGCTGGTCAGGTCGATGTCGACGGACTCGCAGCCGACGACGGCTGGCTTGCCAAACTGACGGGCGACAACGGCGGCATGGCTGGTAGCGCCTCCTCGGCTGGTGAGGATGCCTTTGGCGGCGATCATCCCATGTACATCATCCGGTTTGGTCTCCGGGCGGACCATGATGACCGCCTTGCCAGCCTGTCCCCATTCTTCAGCCAGGTCGGCGTCGAAAGCTGCAAGGCCCACTGCAGCGCCCGGAGACGCGTTGACGCCACTGGCCAGGTAGGTGCCTTGCTGGCGGGCTAGCTTCTTGGCCTTGGGGTCGAATTGGGGATGGAGGAGAGCATCGACGTTGGCAGGAGTGACGCGCTTGAGCGCCTGCTCCTTGGTGATCACACCTTCATTGGCCATGTCCACAGCGATCTTGATGGCGGCCCTTGCCGTGCGCTTGCCGTTGCGGGTCTGGAGCATCCACAGTTTGCCGCGTTCGATGGTGAACTCCACATCTTGCATTTCGTGGTAGTGTCGCTCCAGCTTTTTGCAGATGTCGAGGAATTGGGCATAGGCGTCAGGCATGTCGTGTCCCAGCTCAGTGATCCTTTTTGTGTTGCGGATGCCGGCGACAACATCTTCGCCCTGGGCATTCATCAGATAATCGCCATACATGACCCTTTCGCCGGTAGCCGGATCGCGGGTAAAAGCGACGCCGGTGCCCGAATCCCAACCCATATTGCCAAAGACCATGGTCACAATGTTAACGGCCGTGCCCAGGTCATCGGGGATCTTTTCGGCGCGGCGATAGTCGACAGCACGCTTGCCATTCCAGCTCTTGAACACTGCGTCAGTAGCCAGGCGGATCTGCTCGATCGGGTCCTGCGGGAAATCAAATCCCTTATGCTGACGGATAATGGCTTTGAATTCCTCAGCCAGGGCCTTCCAATCATCGGCGGACAGATCGGTGTCGTCTTTTACGCCCTTTTGTTTTTTGTGATGTTCAATTGCTTCTTCGAAAGGCTCGTCAGGGATGCCCAGCACTACCGAGCCGAACATCTGGAGCAAGCGGCGGTAGGAGTTGTAGACGAATGTCTCATTGCCGGTCAGTTTTACCATGCCTGCGACTGTCTTGTCGTTCAAGCCGATGTTGAGCACGGTATCCATCATACCTGGCATCGAGAACTTGGCTCCCGAGCGACAGGAGACGAGCAGTGGATTGGAAGGATCGCCGAATTTCTTGCTTGTGATCGCTTCGGTGGCCCTAAGCCCTTCCATGGCCTGTTCCCACATGCCGTCCGGGAATTCCCCACCGGCAGCCAGGTAGGCATTGCAGGCTTCGGTCGTAATGGTAAAGCCAGGTGGTACCGGTACGCCGATGCGAGTCATCTCGGCGAGGTTGGCGCCCTTGCCGCCGAGCAGCGCTCGGACGCCATCCCAGCTACCAGCATATTTCTCGGCCTCTGCTACCTCGCCGAACAGATAAACCCATTTCTTTGCCATAATGTGTAAAACCTCCTCGGTGCTTTTGATCGTCGCACTGGACGAGTTTGACCTAAGCTGGCATGAAGCCGTGCCGAATTATAGTGACTTTGCAAGCTTTTGGCAAGAACCCGACTCTGATTGGCTGGGGGAGAGGCTAGCCGAACGGCTGGGCGACCAGGTTAGTTAACCATGTTCAGACCGCACGTAGGGTACCCCTAGGGCTGCAGGTGCGCCAATCCGCTTGCGCATCGCCTCGCGCGATCCGATGACCAGCACGACGATGGTGAAGAGGTAGGGCACCATCTGCAGGAAAAAGCCCCATTGGTAATATGTGTGGAAGGGGTTGCTCAGTCCCAGGAGTGTGGTGGGGCCCTGTAGGTCGAGGATCAGCCGCCGCAGTGCGCCGAAGGCATAGGCACCGCCTGCCGCACGAATGGGGTCCCATTGGGCGAAAATCACCAGCCCTATGGCGATCCAGCCCTGCCCCGAAGTGGTCATCTCGCTGAACCAGCCGGGGGAGATGGCCAGGCTGATCGTAGCCCCGGCCAACCCGGCAAGAAGCCCGCCCACGAACACGTACAGGTAGCGTAGCCGGACGACGTTGACGCCCAGGGCATCGGCGGCGGCCGGGAACTCGCCCACGGCGCGGAGGTGCAGGCCGGGCCGGGTGCGGTTGATATAGTACCAGGCCGCCGGAACGAGCAGGTAGCCGGCATAGACAAGCACGCTCTGATCGGTGAACAGGATAGGCCCCAGGGCCGGGATCTTGCTCAGCACCGGGGTGGTCACCTTGGGTAGAAGCGAGATGGCGCCCGCCTTGCTCAGCCCTTCGCCAAATACCAGCGCCAATCCCGTGCCGAGGAAGGTGAGTGTCAAGCCGCTTACCACCTGGTCGGCCTGGAAATGGATGGTCACCAGGCCATGCAGCAGGGCCAGCAGGCCGGCCACCGCCATGGCTACGACCAGCCCCAGCCACGGATTTCCCGTATTGGCGGCTAGGCCGAAGGCAGCCATGGCGCCCATGAGCATCATTCCCTCGACGCCCAGGTTCATGACGCCCGAACGCTCGGCGAGGATCTCGCCGATGGTGGCGAACAGCAGCGCCGTGCCGGTAGCTACGCCTGCCTGCAGGATGACAATCCAGTCCATGGGCTCAGCCCCGCTGCACCTGCACCACGCGGATGCGGTAGCGCAGCAGCACCTCGCTGCTGATGAGACAGAACAGGATGATGCCCTGCAACAGCTTGGCGATGCCGGAAGGCTGGATCTCCCGGCCGGCCAGGATCAGGGCGCCAAACAGAATCGACACCGGCACGACGGCCAGAGGGTTCAGCTTGGCAAGCCAGGCCACGATGATGCCGGTGAATCCATACCCTGGCGAAATGGCCCCCTGCAAGCGGTGGACAACGCCGCTGATCTCGGACATGCCGGCCAGTCCAGCCAGCCCACCAGACAGCATCATGACCAAGATTGTGTTGCGCGCGATATTGATGCCGGCATAGCGAGCCGCCTTGGGATTGTCGCCCGTCAAGTGGATCTCGAATCCCCACTTACTGCGGTACATGACCCACCACAGGATGCCGGCGGCGACTAGACCTACCAGCAGCCCCAGGTGGGTTGTAAGTCCGGCGAAGAGCGGTACCTGCTGGGCATAGTCGGCCAAGCGAGGCAGCCATGCAGAGGTGGGGAACTTGGGGCTCATCTGGAATCCCAGCTCGCTCCACTTGGCAAAGATGAAATAGTTGTTCCACGAGATGGCGATGTAGTTCATCATCAACGTGGTCAGCACTTCGTTCACATTCAGCTTGGCCTTGAGCACGCCCGGCACAAAGCCCCACATCGCGCCGCCGAGGAAGCCGGCAAGGGCCATCGCCAGCAGCATCAGAACCCTGGGTGTGGTGGCCGGCAGCACTGGCCACAGGACCACCGCGCTGGCGGCCCAGGCGCCCAGGAAGAACTGGCCTTCAGCGCCGATATTCCACAGCTTGGCGCGAAAGGCCAAGCTACAGGAGAGGCCGCAGAGCAGGATGGGAGTGGCCTTGGTCAGGGTGTCTGACAGGACACCCACATCGCCGAAAGCTGCCTTGACCATGTGCCCATACGTTTGGAGGGGGTCCCCTCCCACCACGGCCAGGACAATCCCGCCCAGCACCAGGGCCAGCAGCAGGGCCCCCAGCGATACCAGGGGAGGCAGCCAGTGCGGCACGTCGGCGATGCGCGGCTCCGCCCGCACGCGCCATGGGAAGATCGCCCTTCGCTTGACTGCTGCCTCAGGCGCCACCACTCTGCTCCCCTTCATTCTCCTGCTGCCCCGGCTGGGCCGCGCCGTCCCTGTGTTGTCCGGTCATCATAAGCCCGATCCGGTCGCGTTCGGCATCGCACGCATCGCCAGGGATCTCGCCCACGATCTGCCCCTCGTAGATGACGACCACCCGATCGCTCATGCAGGTGATCTCGTCCAGTTCCTCGGACACGAGCAATACTGCTGTGCCCGCACGGCGCAGTTCGAGCAGCATGCGCTGCACCCCTTCGATCGCACCTACGTCCAGACCGCGGGTAGGCTGCATGGCAATCATCAGGCCTGGACCTTCCGAGATCTCGCGCGCGAGGATCACCCGTTGCAGATTGCCGCCCGACAGGAATCGGACTGCTGTGCCGACCGACGGGGCAACGATCTCGTACTGCGCCTTCAAGCCTGAAGCGTACTGCTCAGCCTTTGCCTGGTCAATGGACAGGCCCTTACCGATCGGCGCCTTGCGGTAGGACTTTAGGATCAGGTTGTTGGTGATGCTCAGGTTAGGTGCCGTGCCCACTTCACGTCGATCTTCTGGGATGTGGCCTACTCCTCCATCAATGGCGATGCGTGCCGGGTGATTGCTGATCACCTTGCCCTGTACCAAGACCTGCCCGGTGCTGCATCTACGCAGTCCAGTGATCACCTCGGCCAGCTCTGGCTGGCCATTTCCGGCTACTCCGGCGACACCCAGGATCTCACCTGCACGGACCTGGAAGGAGATGCTTCGCAGGGCAGGCAGCCCTCTGTCGTTGAGAGCCGACACGTTCTCTACCGCAAGTACCACTTCGCCCGGCGGCTGGGGTTCCTTCTCGACGCGAAATAGCACTGTGCGACCCACCATCAGCCGGGCCATCTCCACCGGGCTGGTGTCGGCCGGCCTCAGCCCGGCAGCGGTCACTCGGCCTTTCCGCAGCACGGTGACCCGGTCGGCGATCTGCATCACCTCGCCCAACTTGTGGGAGATGAATACGATCGACTTGCCCTCGGCCACCATCCCGCGGAGGGTGCGGAACAGGTCTTCGATCTCCTGCGGAGCCAGCACCGCGGTCGGCTCGTCCATGATCAAGATGTTCGCGCCGCGGTAGAGCATCTTCAGGATCTCCACACGCTGTTGCTCGCCGACCGAGAGCTGCCAGACCTTGCAGTGGGGATCAACGTGGAGGCCGAAATCTTGGGCCAACTGCGCCACGCGTCCTTCATAGTATGACAGGCGCATGCGAAAGCGCGGCTCGTCCAGCCCGAGCAGGATGTTCTCGGTGACAGTCTGTGAAGGGACCAGCATAAAGTGCTGGTGTACCATGCCGATGCCGCACTTGATGGCGTCCCGGGGCGAACGCAGATCGGCAGGCCGGCCATGCACCCGGATGGTTCCCGACTCGGGCCGGTACATCCCCGCCAGCACGTTCATCAGTGTACTCTTGCCAGCGCCGTTCTCGCCCAGCAGGGCATGGATCTCGCCCGCATGCAGGTCGAAATCGACGTGATCGTTGGCCAGGACGCCGGGGAAGCGCATGACGATGCCCCGCATCTCGACGGCGGGTGTGGCTTCTGACATGGAGCTGGGCTACCTCGATGCGCGGAGAACCAGCCGGCGTGGCCTGAAGCCAGGGCCAGGGAGGAAGAGTTCTCCCTGGCCCTGACCCCGCCAGCCTATTGGCTCAGTTCCGGCAGCTCGGCGGTGATGCCGTCGGCCCACCAGTACATGCAGTATGTGCACTCCAGGCCCGGAGCACCGGGCGGGAACTGGTCGATGTCGGCCTGCTCGAACTTTTCTCCGGCCGGGACGACGACGTTGCCCTTATTGTCCTTGATCTCGCCCGAGAACACGTCAAAGCGGTTGAACTCGCCGGCCAGCATCTGCGCCAGGGTGTCCCTCACCATTTGCAGGTCCGCGGCGGGCAGATCGGCCGCACCGGGCTGCGGCGTCTGGCCTTCCATGAAGCCGAACAGCCCCAGGCTGCCGGTCTCGGCGTCAAAATAGTCCCAGCCCGGCGTGTAGGTGCCGGCCTTGACGCCCTCGGCGACCTTCAGGTATATGGGGCCCCAGTTCCAGTAGGGAGCGGTCAGGCAGCGCTCTACCTTGCACGAGCCGGACCAGTCGTAGGTGACGCCCCACTTGCCCTTTTCCTGGGCCACGTCGGCCACCGCGGGGGTATCAGCGCCGGTAAAGACCACCTGGCAGCCGGCGTCAAACAGCGATGCGGCGGCGTCTCTCTCCACCACCGGGTCGTGCCAGGTGTTGATCCAGCGCACATCCATGGTGCACTCGGGGCAGGTCTTCTTCATGCCCAAGGCGATGGCGTTGCCCAGCCGGATCTCCTCGGGGATGGGGAAGGTGGCCATGTAGCCGATCTTGGGGTTGCCGTCCATCTTGGCGCGCGAGCCCGCCAGCATGCCGGCCAGGTACTTCATGTCCTCCATAGCGCCGAATAGGTTGCCAAAGTTGGTCGTGTTCGACTTGTAGCCGCTGATGTGGATGTAGGTGATGTCGGGGAACTCGCCGGCTACCGTCTCCATGGGGTCCATGAAGCCAAATGAGGTGCCAAGGATTAGGTCAAAACCCTTCCGGGACAGGCTGCGGAAGACCTGTTCCGAGTCGGTGCCTTCGGGCACGTTCTCGATGTAGGCGGTGTGCACATCCGCCATGTTGGACTGGACGTACTCCAGCCCCTCATAGTGAGCCTGGCTCCAGCCGCCGTCGTTGTGGGGGCCAATGAGAACCATGGCGACATTGAACTTGCCCTTCTCAATGGCCGGGATCTCAAAACCACCCACTACTTCTGCCTTCTCCTGACCGCAGGCGCCCAAGACCAGCGTCAGGATCAGCATGACTACCGCCACCGAACTCCATTTCTTTGACCGCATTGTCTCCTCCTCATTATGATAGATTTGACCGGCGTGCAATCCGAAAGTGCATACTCGGACTGCCCGGGTCCATGCCCAACCCTGTATGTGCCAGCAAGTATACTATAGCACCAAAGAGGTCTATTGTCAAAGGGGAGGTTGGCGGGCTGTCATCCATGCTGCTACAGCCCATCCTGTGCTGCTCGGAGCAGCTGCTCAAAGATGGCTACAAGCTCTGGATTGTCGGCCAGTTCGGTAGCTCGCTGGCTGTATGACTTGGCCAACAGGCTCAGGCTTTGTGACAAGTTTTCTCCCGGCATCTGAACCTGCGAGGCCACTGACAGTCCGCCCAGCAACAGCGGCAGATAAAGGAACTCGGCAGGTAAGTTGCCTCCTAGTTCAACCCGATTGGCGACCAGATCGGTGACTGCCAGTTGCTCCTCAAGTGTCCAGGGGGCACGGTCGAGGAGTTGTTGCAGCAATCCGAAGCTAATTGATTCCGCTAGGCGAATCATACGACCATAGTCGGCACGGGCGATGAGGAAAATCGGATCGCTGACCGGCAGGTTATAACGAAAGGCCAGGCTATAGGCTGGGACCAAGATCGCGTCTTGATGTTCTGGCCGGCTGAGGAAATACTCGGCGGTGTAGGTCAGGATCTTGGCCAGAAAGATCGCCTCACCGATCTGAAGGGGCAGGGAAGCATATCGGAACCGTGCCTGGCTTTCCTCCATAAACGTCAGGTATAATGGCTGCCGGATCAATTTGGGCAAGAGATACAGGCGCTGATCATTGACATATTGCTGGGCCTTGCCCTGTATCGGCAGGTCAGCCACCGTCCAATGAGAGACAAAAGTCGGAGTCAGGTCAGGAACCGGACCGCACTGAGGAGAACCTTCGACATGCAGCCGCAGCTGCTGCTGCGGGCAAGTGCGGGCAACAAAACCCAGGCCGAGTACCGCTGCGAGATTCAGGCCGGTAGTAAACGCCAGGAGTGTGTCGCCCAGCTGCCCCGTGTTTTTTTGGCTGCGAACATACAGGCCGCGTTGCTCATATCTAGCACCGATCGTGACTACGATTGGATATTCTCCTGGCGCGCCTTGACTGTTGGCGGCAACTGGAATCGTTACTTCGCCGACTTCGGCTGCCTCTAACGGCACATCGGTCTGGGCTTGGACGGTGCTCAAGATAGATGGCGGATGAGCTGCCATCTGTAGGGTGATCGCCACTTGGACAGGAACATCCCAGCAATTTTGTAGCCAGATGTGAACGTTTGCTATCAGGCCAGGCGCGATGGTGGCTGGCTGCAGGGCCATGACATAGTGCACGCCATTCACCTCAAATCGCTGCTTGGCGTCAACGAGATCGCCTAATACGTCGGGATATTCATTGCTCATGGTCGCCCTGCACTCTTGGTGATGGAGGCAAGTATACTTGGAGCTGCCTTTGTTGTCAAGTGGTTCAATGGTACTGAGCTTTGCGCTGGTGATGCCCTGTGCAAACGTGCCACGCGCTTGACTTACTGGGCACATTGATGGTAAACTGAGAGTGCAGCAAATCCCAAAAACTGTTCATGATAGAGAGGAGGTGAAATCGATGGCTCACGTTATCACCGAGTTGTGCATTCGGGACGGATCGTGTGCGGCTGTTTGCCCAGTCGAATGTATCGTGATGGGCCCAGAGGATGACCCTCAATGGGGAATGGCCTATTTCATCGATCCGGACACTTGTATTGATTGTGGCGCTTGTGCACCAGAGTGCCCGTCGGATGCGATCTTTCCTGAGGATGAGGTTCCAGAGCAGTATAAAGAGTGGATCGCAAAGAACAAGGCGTTTTACACAGAGGGACCGGGCTATAGCGCACGGTGAACTGGTTCAAACAGGGGGGCTGCGTATAGTCAGCCCCCCTGTTCCTTTTCCTCAGCAGTTTCTCTCAAGAGCCATTCTCTGGCTATTCGTCAGATTCAATGCCGTCGGGGTATATGACTTCGCCTCCTTGGATCTGACGAGTTTCTGCAATATCGAGTGGATGATCGCGGCCGGGCTGGATGGTTCCTTCCTCGCTGTAAGGCCCTACTGTTGACCAGTAGCCTCGCAGCTCTTCCTCAGCGAAAACCAGGCGGACAATGGCCTTGGGATTCTTGTAGCCGTACAGGGGCGGGATGATCAGCCGCAATGGGGCGCCATAGACGTCAGGCAGAGTCTGATCATTCATCCGGTGCACAAAGACCACACGTTCATCTGTCAAAGCATCAATGCTCAGGGATTCATAGTAATCATCAGCGCAGTGAAAGTGAAGCCATTTCGCTGCAGGCAAGGGCTCGGTGATCTCCAGCAGGGAGCGTAGATGAAAGCCTTCCCACTTGGCGGCTGCCGACCAGCATTCAACGCACTTCATTCGTGAGACCTGCGAGATGAGGGGCAAGGACTGGACATCAGACAGCGATAACTTGACAGGATTCTTGACCAAACCCTCTACCGAGAGGGTCCACTGAGCGGGATCCACGGCCTCGAACGGCTTGTAGTAACGCACGTAAAAGCCAGGCAGATTGTCGTTACGTAGGATGAGACGTGCGGGAGCGAGGGGCGAGGGCGTCAAACCAACCTCTCCGGTCTGCGGTGGCGGAGTGACGGGGGTGGGGGCCTGGTTGAAAGCGCAGCCTTTGAGCATGGCCAGGGCCGTGCCCCCAAGTGCTAGTCGAGCAAATTGACGCCGGCTCATCTTGTTATTCATTATTGATTTGCCTGTATCTTTTAGTCAGAATGTGCTGCAACCGCGCTGTATCATAAGGTCGACATAATACTGCCTGTTGGCGAGTTGGACAAGCCCGAGCAGGGTAGTGGCAGCCATGACGCCACTTGGTTAGGTAATTGGTCATTGTTTCCACACAGTCCCTCAAAAGAATAATATCAGCAGATCAAGATCTGGTCTGTAATCGATGTACCACAAAAAGCGTCCACGGCCGCGGTTCGCATAGTCACGGCAACATCCCCCATCAAACCGTTCAAACCCTATTTCTTTAACTGACCCTATGCTATGCGAAGGCTCTTCTTGGTTTTCGCGCCCCCGTACTGGACGAATACCTACAGACACTCCATGCGGCATCTACATGACATAATACTGATGGAGTCGTACGAAGCTAGGTGGCAGCACCCCGAAACGAGCACCTGGTAGTCACTACCGGAGAATTGGGCTCGATTGGGCTCGCTAGATCTGAACGCTATCCAAATCCAGTTCGGGCATGCGCAGTATGGCCGTGGCGCATTGTTCGAGTGGCGGTCAATTGCAGACGCCGGATGGGCAGTGCGCAGTGTGGAGCAAGCCGGAGCATATGGCAAGACTTGCCCGGCCGATTGGCGGTTTGCACAATGTTGATTGTGCTAACCACGTGTCCGGCTACAACTTACCGTAAGCGGAGTATGGTTGGGGCTTCTCCCCTCTTCGGATCTTGAGCTGTGTTGAAGGTTGAAGACCTGCGAGCCTATAGTGTCGATGGCTGTACCTGGGCGCCCGAGGCTCGTACCTGTTCAGGCGGGGGTGGAAAGTTGGGTGGTTTGACACTTGTCTCGCAGGTTTGGCCGTAAAGTTATGTCAACTAGCCGATTTTCGGGTTTGCGGTTCCCGGTTGTGGTTTACAGGCGACAGCACCAGCGCCATGCCCCCAGCGGTTACTATTACCAGTCCGACAAGACAGGACAAGTAACCCCAGCCCACTTCTGGCGCGACGCCGTAGGTCGCACTGATGGCCGGCTTGACGCTCAGAAGTTGCCAGGTAGACAAAACCCCTGCTGTAGCAGCCAGCCCACAGCACGCCAGGGCCGTTAACCGAATCGGCAGCCGCCCCAGAAGCCAGTAACTGACCAACGCAAGCCAACAGAGCCCCAGGGCGATAAGCTGCAAACGGAATTCACTGGTTACCAGACTGGCCGGTGACCATGCCGGCGGCAACAATTGAACGCTCACCACTACAGCAAGCGCGATAGCAGCAACCCACAACAACGGAGAATAGCCCAGTATCCTATTCCCCACCAACAGAGCCACGCTGAACACCACCGCCACAGGTGGCAGGTAGAATAGCTGCCTCGTTGCCTGCAGCGATCCGTCCAAAACACCGGGCAGGAACTTGACAAACTCGCCCATATCAGAACCGGTCAAAGTCAGCGCCGCCGTTCTGTGGGCGATCCACGGCCCATAATAACCAATGGTGGTGAGGACCCAGCCAAAAGGTAGAAGGAGTCGAGCTATCCGCACATTGGAGCTACGTGATTGGGTTCCTGCCACCGGTGATGCCATGCTCACCCCCCCGCTTTCACCAGGTTGTGCCACACAGTCTTGATATCTTGTTCTTCTTCCTGCGCTGTCTCACAGTACTTCCGGATGAACTCACTACGTCGCTGACGAAGCGCCATGGGCGCGACGGCAGCCACATCGTCGGACGTAGCTGCCTGCCGCCCATCGGCCGCAGCCAATGCACGGGCTGCCTCAAGGACTGTGATTTCCGCCCGATGGCTTGGGATCTGGAGTTCTCGCACCAATTGCAGGCCAAGGCGTTCCGCTTCAGGCAATAGATCCACACCTGGCAGTAGTTCACGAGCCCTGACGATCTCCTGGCCGAAAGTGATAGTATCTGCCCAGAAAGCTGCCAGCAGCCGATGGGGATTCTCACGATAGGCTCGTGTGCGACGGTAGATCTCAAGCCGCTCACTCAGGCCGTATAGTCCGTCTACAACTATCCTTAAACCAAACCGATCCTGGATCTGCGGCCGTAACTGCCCTTCTTCAGGGTTCATCGATCCGACAAGGATCAACTCAGCGGAATAGGTGGCAGCCAGGGGCCCACGGCGGACGGTCACCCG
>Ga0209254_10000508_pt1 | contig 31763 bp, 22 predicted proteins | sample FrelakmetDIP11DI_FD_187148 | JGI IMG/M metagenome (GOLD analysis project Ga0209254, IMG submission 187148) | Freshwater lake sediment microbial communities from the University of Notre Dame, USA, for methane emissions studies - DIP11 DI (SPAdes)... | ecosystem: Environmental > Aquatic >... | reverse complement strand
GCTTGTTTACTGAACTGTAAATATCTGCTGCAGCAAGAGTGTCGGCAACGGTTTCGAGGCTGCTGAATGTTGAAGTCAGGTTGTCTGAGTTTTCAGCAAGCATCTGTGTAAAAGTATTAATATTCTGCAGTGTCGATTTAAGTCCGGCCTCCTCTATACTCTTTGCAGTGGCGCTGAGACTGGAGATCCCTGACCTCAGATCAGCTGTAAACTTAGGGTCCATGACTTCATTTATCGATGTAACGACAGAATCAATTACCGAAATAAGCTCTGTCACCTTATCTGTAATCGGAATAAGCTCATTCTCAACCCTTGTGATGAGTGAGACTGCAAGACGTCCGGGAATTGTGTCACCATTTGAATAGGTCCCCGGCCCTTCGCCGTAAACAAATTGAATCTTCATACCGGCAATCAATGAAGCCGATGTGATTTCTGCGATCGTATTCCTGGGAAGCCTAAATCCCTTATCGACAGTCAGGGTAACAAGAAGCCGGCCGCTCTCAGGATCAATAAATTTTACAGACTGGACAACCCCGACTTTGTACCCGTTAACCTCTACCGGACTTGATTCGGCAAGGCCTCCGACTTTGTCATAGACAACATAATAATGGGATGTGCTGCTGAAAAGATTTTTTCCCTTTAAAAAATTAAATAACCAGATAAATACAATTATTGTTAAAAGAACAGTTACCCCAATCTTGACTTCATGAGAGATCTTTTTCATTTAGAGGCGGTTTATTTTTATTTCTTTGAGTTTAATGCTTCCTGTAAAGGTAATATTTTGTAATTCTTTACTGCAATAACAAATGCATCGCGATAGAGAGTCAATATTTTCTTCCGGTATTCTGCAGCCTGCGCATAGTCGTCAAAACTTCCTGATGCATACTTGAAATTATCCTGGGAGGGGAGCTCAACGACATCTGTTAAACCTTTGAAATTCCCCGGGACAAGCGCCTTTCTTTCAGCTGAGGTGGCGATCTGGATCATGAATTTCAATTTGTCTTCGGCCGCAACTGATTCCACGATAGATGAATCAGTAACTTCAGACTCTTCATTTTCCACTGAGGTCGAAATATTGGACTTTTTATCGACCTCGTTAATATAATCACGAGTAGCCCTGTAAATTGCTGATGCCATGTAGTCCTGTCCTTCTTTTGAATTCAGATATTTCTCTTCTTCTGCATTCGTGATGAATCCTGTTTCGACCAGTACGCTTGGCATGGTTGTCATATATAGGACCCAGAACCCGGCTTGTTTGACGCCACGGTCAATCCTCCCTGCCCGGTTTTTAAACTGACTTTGGATGCCTGAAGCAAGCAAAGTACTTTGTTCCTTGAATATATTTTGCATTACCGTGAACATAATATAAGATTCAGGCGATTTTGGATCAAATCCTTCATATTTTTCAGAGAAATCATCCTCAAGAAGTATTACTTCATTCTCCTTCATGGCAACCTCAAGGTTCTGTTCATCCTGAGCCGGTCCCATTATCCATGTTTCTGCCCCTTTAATGCTGCTTTTGCTTATCCAGTTTGAGTGTATGGATATAAATAAGTCGGCTTTGTTTTTATTTGCATACTCTGGCCTGTCTCGCAGTTCCACAAATACATCCGTTTTCCTTGTATAAAGGACTGTCACATTAGAAAGGTTCATCTCAAGATATTCACCGGCTTTTAAAGCGATTGCAAGATTAATATTCTTTTCTTTGCTGATTGAGCCTAGAGCTCCAGGATCTCTCCCGCCATGTCCGGGGTCAATAACTATAACCCACTTCTTCTCTGACGGATCGGCAGGCTTCCATGCTGAGATTACAACCATAAGAATTGCCATGAAAAGCAATTTCAACACATATATATATTTGGTACGTTCTTTGCCGTTTTTATAATCTGAACCCATGGTTAGTTCGTGTTTTTTTAATTAGTTTTGCGCCTGACATCAGGACGTTACGCAAAAACTGTACAAAAATAGTATTAAAGTTGTATTTTTTTAAACAAAAATGGCTACTTGTAGTGTTCCTTGCGATGGTCCCGATTATTTCATCGCTCTCACAGGAGAACATTTCGGTTCCCGATTCAACCCTGATAAGACAGGATTCGCTCTTAACCGATACCCTTTCCCTTAACCTGAAGAATATATCAACCGATGCAATCGACAGGCAGGTAACTTACAGGTCGAGAGGGCTTAAGAAAAATGATCTGGTAAATAAAAGGGTCACTCTGCTTGATGAGGCAGAGGTTACATACGGAGATATAGAGATTAAGGCTGATTCAATTGTATTTGATATGCTGGTAAATACGGTATACGCGGCCGGCAGAACTGATTCAACAGGAAAGGTAATTGGTTCACCAGTTTTTAAGCAGGGGACACAGGTGATAGAGTCTGATTCACTGTTATACAATTATTTAAGCCGGAAGGCCATAGCTTATAAGATTGTTACTCAGCAGGATGAAGGAGTGCTTCACAGCGAAGTTACCAAACTGCTTGATGACGGTACCTCAAATATTTCGAGAAGTACATACTCCACCTGCGATGCCGAGGTTCCTCATTTCTACATAAACCTGCCAAAAGCTAAGATTTATCCAGGGGAAAAGATCATTTCCGGTCCGGGATATCTTGTTCTGGAAGGAATTCCGCTTCCTGCTGTGCTCCCTTTTGGCTTTTTTCCCATACAGACTAAAAAAGCAGCCTCCGGAATTCTCATGCCCAGAATAGGACAGGAGCAGGAGAGGGGATTTAGCCTGACTGATGGAGGTTATTATTTTGCTATCAGCGATTATTTCGACTTTTCCCTGAAGGGGAACATTTATTCCAATGGAACATGGATGGTTACAACCCAGTCGAATTATGCCAGGAGGTACAAATTCAACGGGAATTTCCTGTTCAGCTATGCAAATAATATTACAGGGCACAAAGGTTTGGAAGACTATAGTAAGAGCACCAATTACAAGCTTGGCTGGACTTACAGTCAAAATGCCAAAGCTCGTCCGGGATCAGTGTTTTCAGCAAACGTAAATATGAGTTCAAGCGGGTTTGACAAAGACAATAGTTATGACGTTGAAGAGCACGTGACAACCCAGAGGCAGTCGAGTGTCAGCTATTCAAAGTCATGGGAGGGAACCCCTTTCAATCTCTCAGCAAGCATGTATCACAGCCAGAATGTCAAGAATAAAACTGTCGATGTGAACCTTCCCAAGATCAATTTTAATATGAGCAGGATTTATCCTCTTTATGGAAAGAATAGCACCGGTTCCAAGAAATGGTATCAGGAACTTCAGATTCAGTATTCTGCATCGCTTGACAACCGTATAAGCACATATGACAGTCTGTTATTTACCAGTGATGTTTGGAATAATATGCAGAATGGTTTCAGGCATGAGGCCCCTTTAAGCATACAGCTCAGACCGTTTAGAAATTTTTCAATATCGCCTCAGGTGAGTTACAGTGGTGTACTCTATACACAAAAGTATGAGAAGAGGTGGGATCCTGATTACTTTGATCCCGACCGGAATGAGATCATCCCAAGTGTCGTTACAGATACAATAAGGGGATTATTTTACGGACAGGCTATTAATCCTTCCATTGGAGCCAGCTTCAATCCGCAGGTTTTCGGAAATTACACTTTTAAACCGGAATCAAGAATTCAGACCATACGTCATGTCATGAAGCCTTCGGTAAGTTTCAACTATGTCCCTTCATTCGAGGCTCTCAGCAGTGATATGTACAAAACGGTTCAGTCGGACACCCTGGGTAATACCAGGGAATACTCAATTTATGAAGGTAATATATATGGAACCCCTGCATCATCAAACCGAAATGGCTCAGTCTCCTTTAACTTAACAAATATTCTTGAAGCAAAAATGTTTGAGAAGAATGACACCTCCTCCAAGCCTACTAAGGTGAAGATTATTGATAATTTTGGCATATCAACATCTTACAATATATTTGCCGATTCAATGAACTGGAGTCCTGTCAGTATGGGCTTAAGGACAACTCTGTTCAATAATGTGGGAGTATCGGCCAATGGTATATTTTCGTTATATGGTCTTTCCCGGACCGGAAGTCCGGTTGGAACATCAGCGCTTGCCCAGAATGGAAAGCTGATGAGGCTCACGAATTTTTCTGTAAGTCTCGATTTTGATCTCGGTCAGCTGATTAGAGGTGACAAGGATAAAAATCAGCAGGGAACCGGACAGATCTCTCCTCAGCAGCGTCAGCCTGATGGGACAATTGAACAAGGAAATCCTGACCCGAATGAAGGTTTGTTTGATGAATACGGCTATTATATTTTTGATGTGCCCTGGTCAATGAGAGTCAGCTATAATTTCAACTATTCAAAACCATATCTGGTATCAGATATAAATCAGACCCTTTCAGTTAATGGTAATGTAAATCTGACGAAGAGAATGGGGGTTACATATATCAGCGGCTATGACTTTGCCCAGAAGGAAATAACTATGACACAGATAGGAATAACACGCGACCTGCATTGCTGGACAATGGCCTTTAACTGGATACCCAATGGTACGATGAAAGGTTGGAATTTCACGATCAGGGTTAAGGCTGCCATGCTTTCAGATCTAAAATATCAGCGGCGGAAAGATTTTCACGACGAATATTAGTGCATAAAAAAATAAGGACATGCCATGGCATGTCCTTATTTAAGTTATCAAAGAATATTATTCCGCTACAATCTCAAAATCGACATCTACCTTAACCTCCCTGTGAAGCTTAATAACAGCTTTGTATTTTCCGACTTCCTTGATCTGATCTTCAGGAAGAGTGATGCTTTTGCGGTCGATATCGAATCCTTTTTCCTTAAGCGCTTCTGAAATCTGGATTGTATTGACTGAACCAAATATCTTACCCGATGAACTGGTCTTTGCACCAATCGAAAGTGATAAACCAGCCAGTTTTGAAGCTGTTTCCTGAGCTGTAGCTTTGATTTTCTCTTCTTTATGGGCTCTTTGTTTCAGATTCTCAGCATGCATTTTCTTAGCTGAAGAAGTTGCAGCTATTGCATATCCGTTCGGAATGAGAAAGTTTGTTCCATATCCGTCCTTAACATGCACTAAATCGTCCTTTTGCCCTAGCTTGTTGACGTCCTGTAATAATATAATTTCCATAAATTGTCCTCCTTATTTTAATAGGTCAGTAACATAAGGAAGAAGAGCAATATGACGTGCTCTTTTGACCGCTTTAGCAACTTTCCTCTGGTACTTGAGTGATGTTCCGGTTAATCTGCGCGGTAAAATTTTACCCTGGTCGTTAAGGAACTTTTTCAGGAACTCCGGATCTTTATAATCGATATACTTTATTCTGTTCTTTTTAAACCTGCAGTATTTCTTTTTTTTGACTTCAACAGTTGGCGGAGTCAAATATCTTATTTCTGATTCATTCTGTGCCATATCTTATTCCTCCTTCGATTTACCTGATTCTTTTTGTTTTCTTTTCTTCTCTGCATATTCGATGGCAAATTTTTCCATCCTGAAGGTTAAAAACCTTATTATTCTTTCATCCCTTCGATACTGAACCTCGAGCTTTTCAATAAGATCGCCGGTTCCTTTAAATTCAATGAGATAGTAGAAGCCTGTCGACTTCTTCTGAATGGGATAGGCCAGTTTCTTCAGGCCCCAGTTTTCTTCATGAACGATCTCACCGCTGTTCTCGGTGATGACCTTCTTGAATTTCTGTACCGCTTCCTTCATCTGGTTCTCAGATAAAACGGGAGTTGCAATGAAAACGGTTTCGTACTGATTTAACATAGTAATTAATTGTTTTTAAATTTTAAATTTTCAGCTCGCAAAAATACAATAATTTTTTTAAAGAAAAACTAATTGTAAAAAATTAAAGCATAATCTGATAAGCCGGTACCGGTAATTAGGGTAACCTCTGCATCATGTTAAATTACCGGCAGGTTTTTCCGGAATTGCTTTTTGATTATATTTGTGTTTCAAAAAAACTACGGAGAACGGCATCAATCAATCTATGGAGAATTTCATTGTATCAGCACGAAAATACCGGCCGGCAACATTCGATATGGTAGTTGGCCAGGATTCGATTACAAATACTCTGAAAGCAGCTATTAAAAGCGGGCATCTTACTCAGTCGTACCTTTTTTGCGGACCCAGGGGAGTAGGCAAAACCACATGCGCCCGGATTTTTGCAAAGACACTAAACTGCAGCGACCTAAAAGAAAACGGTGAAGCCTGCGATAAATGTGAATCGTGCCTCTCTTTCAATACTCTCAGGTCTTTTAACATCCATGAGCTTGATGCTGCCTCAAATAATAAAGTGGATGACATCAGGAGTCTTACCGATCAGGTAAGGATCCCTCCTCAGGTGGGAAAATACAGCATCTATATAATAGATGAGGTTCACATGCTCTCCTCATCCGCCTTTAACGCATTTCTGAAGACTCTTGAAGAGCCTCCGCCCCATGCGATATTCATACTTGCTACCACTGAGAAGCATAAGATCATTCCAACAATTCTATCAAGGTGTCAGATATTCGATTTTAACCGGATAAGGATTGAGGATATTGTCGGGCGCCTTATTTATGTTGCTAAAAACGAAGGAATAAGCGCCGAGGAAGAAGCCCTTCATGTTATCTCTCAGAAAGCCGACGGAGCTCTCAGGGATGCACTTTCCATTTTTGACCAGATTGTAAGCCTGAGCGGAAAAAAAATAACATACAAGGATGTTATTGAAAATCTTAATGTTCTCGATTATGAATACTACTTCAAAACAGTGGATGGAGCACTGTCAGGTGATTTTTCATCGGTTTTAATGACTTTTAATGAAATACTGGAAAAGGGATTTGACGGGCATAATTTTATCTCGGGACTAAGCAGCCATCTCCGCGACCTACTGGTATGTAAGGATGAGGTAACTCTCAGGCTCCTCGAGGCAACTCCTGTTATAAAACAGAGGTACCTGCAGCAAACGAGGAATTGTCCGGAGGAGTTTATTTTCAAAGCCCTTGAGCTGGGAAGCAATTGTGACACCTCTTTTAAAACAAGTAAAAATCCCCGTCTGCACGTTGAGCTGTTCCTGATAAGGTTTTGCAGGCTAAAAAGTATTTCATCAGAAGCGATAGAAAAAAAAAAGTCTGACCTGAGTCAGGACGAAAAGAAAACAGAGGAACTTCCCCTTCCTTCAAAATCTGAAATAATCAGGGAGACTTCGGAACCTGAAAATCAGAAAATCAGGAATCATGATTTCAATACCGGAAAGCACTCCCCATCTGTTGAAAAGCCGGCAAAATCATTTTCAATAAAGAACATTATCTCTGAAGAAAAGAAGCTGATCCTCGATGAGGTAAAAAATATTGAAGAGTCTGAAGTTGCAGATGAAGAGAGTCCGGCAGAAGAGCTTAATCCTCTTTCGTTTGAGAAAGCATGGAATGATTATATTGATCAGTTCAGGGGTGAGGGTACAAGAATCATCAGCATGTTTAAATCGGTGAGGACAGAACTTGAAAAAGATCAGATAATCAGGATTCACCTCAGCAATGCAGCTCAGAAGGACCTTTTTGTTCAGAACTATAAACAGAAGCTTGTAACATTTCTAAACAGGAGATTTAAAACAGGGGAAATTGATATCGAAACAGTTGTTGATCTGACGGAAACTACTGAGATGTTATATTCCGATGAACAGAAGTACAATTATCTTTCCTCTAAATATCCGGAGCTCAAGGATTTCAGGAAAGCTTTTAATCTTGATATTACCTGATTTTTGCCACGTCAAATGATTTCTGACCTGCCCCTGCACGCTTATCTTTCATTTCCAGGATTAGTTTAACTGCCAGAGGCATATTACTTCTCTCAGGCAGTGAAAATAATGGATCAGTTTTTGATGTATATTTGCCGTTTCAGACAGAAAATTTTACATCCGAACATTAAGACTGAACTATTGTTATAGTGACGAACCAAATTACACAACTATGTTAAAGAAAAAAGTAGAGGACATCTGCAACAGGCAGATAGAAAGAGAAGGATACTCATCAAACCTGTATCTTGCAATGGCATCATGGGCTGAAACAAACGGTTTCAGCGGTGTAGCCGGATGGCTTTATGCCCAGGCTGGTGAAGAGAGAATGCATATGCTGAAGTTTATGAAATATATTAACGAAAGAGGTGGAAAGGCGGTTATCCCGGCCCTGAAAAAACCTGCAGCAGAATTAAAGGGAGTTGAAGAACTTTTTAAAGAAGTACTCAAGCACGAAGAGTTTATTACAGCCAGCATAAATGAAATTGTTGCCCTGTCACTCGAAGAGAAGGATTTCAATACTCATAATTTTCTGCAGTGGTTTGTAACCGAGCAGGTTGAAGAGGAAGCCTCAGTAAGGACAATACTGGATAAGGTACGCCTTCTGGGTAAAAGTAATCTATATATGTTTGACAGGGATATTATGGCCTTAAGGACGCCGGCAGCAGGTGAAACGGTCACTACATGAGAAAAAAAGGTATTTTATTTACCGTTTTTCTATTCTTATTTCCTGTTGTAATACTTAAGGCTCAGGAGCTTATTTCAAATAAATCTGTTACGGGCGTTTGTTACGCCGGTAACCGGGTAAACAGGATCTATATTCCTCCCCCTAAAAGTTTCAGAACGAAGTCTGATTCAAAAGGAGGGGGAAAGATTTTTGTTATCTATTCTGGTTTCTCGTCTGAGCCAAAGACAGCAGTTGAATATGCTGTACAGATACTCGAATCAGTTCTTCCCTCAGATCTTAAAATGACCATCAAAGCTTCATGGAGCACGATTTCGAGTTCAGGCGTGCTCGGAAATTCTTCAATTACCGCCTATGCAGCCGGATGGGGAATTGACGCAATTGAGCCAAATGCTTATTACCCCGTGACCATAGCCGAAAAAATTGCCGGAAAAGGGCTTAACGGGGATTTTGAAGCTGATGTTGAACTGGTGCTCAATAGCTCAGCAAAATGGTACCTTGCCACTGATGGAAAAACTCCTGTCGACAAATATGACCTGGTAACTGTTGTGATTCATGAATTGTGTCACGGACTTGGATTTTTTGACAGTATGAATGCTGAGGGCTCTGTTGGCTCATTTGGATTAGGAACAATACCGATAATATATGACAAGTTTGTTGAGAATCTTTCCGGGAAGAAATTAACAGATACAATATTTTTCAGGCAAAATTCCAATAACCTGTATACAGAACTGATTAGCGGACAACTCTATTTTGCAGGACCATTAACCCGCAGACATTTATCGGGAAACCGTGCAAGACTTTATTCTCCGCCAATCTGGGACCCTGGTTCCAGCGTATCCCATCTTGATGAACTGAGAACCAACGAGGCTGACGCCCTGATGACACCGTTTATTGATCTTGGAGAAGCAATACATGATCCGGGAAATCTGACTCTTTCAATCCTGGGCGACCTGGGATGGATCAATACAAGGATCTTGCATACAGAAGTAAAAGATACTGAAGAAAACCTGACGGAAATTGGCATTAATGTGACCATCAGGTCTGATACTACTTATGACAGGAATATGGTTGGTCTTGTATACTCCATTGATGATTTTCTGTCGAGCGATACTATCATGATGTCTTCAGCCTCCTCAGATGATTCTTATTCCAGTCTCATCCGGATTCCTTCATTCAATCTGAAACTGGATTATTATTTCTTTGCGGCCGACGGTTTTTCACGGCTTTACAGGTCTCCGTCAAGGGCAGAAAAAGGACCGTACAGCATTTATATAGGACAGGATACAATAAAGCCTGTGATATCCCATACTCCTCCTGAATACTATTTTGAGAAGATTGATTCAGTTGTTTTTGAAGCAACCGTGAACGACAATCTAGGGGTTGATACAGTATATATTGAATACAATGTGAACAGTAAACCTTCAAAATATTCAGGTTTAAAACTACGGGGTGAAAACGAATATGACCTGAGGCTGAATGTCGGACCAGAGCTTCTGAAGGGCGGGGATACTTTGAAATACCGGATTGTTTCATTTGACAATGCTTTGGTGCGGAATTCTGCCGTTTCGCCAAAAACAGGCTATCATCACATTAAAATTGAATCTCTTCTGCCCGCAGTGTCAGGTTACTCAACCGATTTTTCAGATGCATCAGCTGACTTCTTCAATTCCGGTTTTCAAATTACACAGCCTTCCGGTTTCAATAGCCCTGCCCTGCATTCGGAACATCCGTACAAAAGCCCTGAAGAGGATGAAAAAAATCTGGAATTCAGTTCAGTGCTTCGTCATCCGGTACTTTTCGATGCTTCGGGACTGATAATTTCCTTCAGGGAGCTGGTCCTTGTAGAACCCGGAGAAGAGGGCTCTTTTTATGGATTCTCAGACTTTTACGATTATGTGATCATTGAAGCATCTAAAGATCTTGGAAAAACATGGTTTGGTCTGACTGACGGATATGACAGCAGATATATACCTTCGTGGGAAAATGCCTATAACAGCGGAATCAATATTCTAAACTCATCCTACGCCGGCAAGGAATCCATGATGCTTGAGCACACATTTTACCCTCGGATTGAAGACAAAATATCTGAGGGCGAATCACTGCTGATCAGATTCAGATTATTTTCTGATCCCTATTCAAACGGATGGGGCTGGGTAATCGATGATCTGAATATAAATCCTCTGGTCGACAAGGTTGAAGAAATAAACGAAACCGGATTAAGAATTTATCCAAATCCTGGGAATGGCCTGGTAAACATCCTGTTTGAAGATGATAACAGTTTTAAGCCGGCCAGGATAAGCGTTTATAATTTTGCAGGAAATTGTATAATCAGGGAAGCACCATTTGACGACAAAATGGTGGTGCTGAATATTTCAGGATTTCCTTCGGGATTGTACTTCATTGTAATTAATTATGGAAAGGTTACGAGTACATTTAAATATCATCTTATAAGATATTGAACCGGAAAAGATGCTTTTTTAATTCCCGATCTGAAAAAAAGCTAATTTTGCGTGATATTTTAAAAATCTGTAAAACAGTTGTAAATGGATATTATTAATAAGATACTTGGTCTCTTCCTGGGCAATAAATACGAAAGGGATATAAAAGAGATTACTCCTTATAAAGCTGAAATACTGCAGGAATATGCCAAGCTTCAAAATCTTTCAAATGACCAGCTCCGGGACCTCACTACTGTAATAAAGCAGGAGATACTTGGCGAAATAGAACCGGACGAGAAGGAAATAAAATCCCTGAAAGATAAAGCTGAATCAGAAGAGGATGTTTACCGGAAAGAAGAATTTTACAATGAAATTGACAAGACCGAGAAGCTTATTGATGAAAAGCTTGAGAAAAAACTCGACATGCTTGTTCCAAGAGCCTTTGCAATTGTAAAGGAAACTGCCCGAAGGTTTAAGGAGAACAGTGTTATTGAAGTCACTGCCCGTCAGTACGACAGGGATCTGGCAGCTACCAGGGAAAGCATAACCATAAATGGTGATAAGGCGCTATGGAGCAACCGGTGGACTGCAGGCGGCAATGAAATTGTATGGGATATGGTCCATTATGACGTTCAGCTCATCGGGGGAGTTGCCCTTCACAAAGGTAAAATTGCAGAGATGGCAACCGGTGAAGGTAAAACTGTAGTTGCAACACTTCCTGTATTTTTAAATGCGCTTGCAGGAAGAGGAGTACACATAGTAACAGTTAACGACTACCTTTCCAAGCGCGACTCGGAATGGATGGGTCCGATCTACGAGTTTCACGGTCTGACAGTTGACTGCATAGACAAGCATCAGCCGAATTCAGCCGACAGACGGAAAGCCTACAATGCCGATATAACTTTCGGAACAAATAATGAATTTGGTTTCGACTATCTTAGGGATAACATGGCAATCAATCCTGAGGACCTCGTTCAGCGAAAGCATCACTATGCTATTGTTGATGAGGTCGACTCGGTGCTTATTGATGATGCCCGTACTCCTCTTATTATCTCAGGTCCTACAGCCAAAAGCGACACTCAGCAGTTTGATGAACTTAAACCCAAAGTTGACAAGCTTGTCGGCGCTCAAAAACGACTTGTGACACAAATACTCGCTGATTCCAAGAAGCTCATATCGGAAGGGAAGAATGAAGAGGGAGGCAAGCTGCTTCTAAGGGCTTACAAAGGTCTTCCCAAGAATAATGCCCTGATTAAATATCTGAGTGAAGAGGGTAACCGGACTCTTCTACAGAAGACTGAGAACTTCTATATGCAGAACAACAGCAAGGAGATGCCTAAGGTAACTGATGAGCTATATTTCATTATTGATGAAAAAGTTAACTCCATTGAACTTACCGAAAAAGGCCTTGACCTGATTTCAACCTCTGTCGAAGATGCAAGTTTCTTTGTCCTGCCCGATGTGGGTTCCAAAATTGCTGATCTGGAGAAGGCTGGACTCAGCGAGCGTGAGAAGCTTAAGATGAAGGATGAAATGCTTCAGGACTATGCAGTTAAGTCAGAACGTGTCCATACAATGACACAGCTTCTAAAGGCATGGACACTGTTTGATAAGGATATCGAATATGTGGTATTGGAAAATAAGGTGAAAATCGTTGACGAGCAGACCGGACGTATCCTTGAGGGACGTCGCTATTCTGACGGATTGCATCAGGCCATCGAGGCAAAGGAAAACGTTAAAGTTGAAGATGCAACTCAGACCTACGCGACAGTTACCCTTCAGAATTATTTCAGGATGTACCATAAACTTGCAGGAATGACGGGCACTGCCGAAACCGAAGCGGGTGAACTTTGGAATATTTATAAGCTCGACGTTGTTGTTATCCCGACTAACCAGAAGATTATCAGAGATGATCGTGAGGACCTTGTGTATAAAACCAAAAGGGAAAAGTACAACGCAGTCATCGATGAGATCGTTCAGCTGAATAAAGCCGGTCGTCCTGTCCTCGTAGGTACGACTTCCGTTGAAATATCGGAATTGCTCAGCAGAATGCTCAAGATGAAAGGGCTGAAGCATAATGTGCTCAATGCCAAATTGCATCAGCGTGAAGCTGATATTGTTGCAGAAGCCGGAAAAACAGGGACGATAACTATTGCGACAAATATGGCCGGCAGGGGAACTGATATCAAGCTGACCCCTGAAGTCCGTGGAGCCGGAGGTCTTGCTATCATTGGGACTGAACGGCACGAATCAAGGCGAGTTGACAGGCAGCTCCGGGGTCGATCCGGCCGTCAGGGCGATCCGGGTTCCTCGCAGTTCTTTGTTTCCCTCGAGGATGAGCTCATGAGATTATTCGGATCTGAAAGAATAGCGGGAATAATGGACAAACTTGGATTGAAAGACGGAGAAATGATCCAGCACCCGATGATAACCAAGTCAATTGAAAGGGCCCAGAAGAAGGTTGAAGAAAACAATTTCGGGATCAGGAAGCGGCTTCTTGAATATGATGATGTAATGAATTCCCAGAGAGAGGTAATATATAAGAAGAGAAAACATGCACTCCTCGGCGAAAGGCTCTCGGTTGATGTTGCCAATATGATGTTTGATGTCACGGAAAACCTGGTGGATGCATATCATAAGGAAGGAGATTATGAAAATTTTGATTTTGATCTTATACGCTCATTCTCAATGGATTCACCTGTGCCTAAACAGGATTTTATAAAGGTGACTTCTGAACAGGTAACTAATGCTGTTTATTCCAAAGTGCTTGAGACTTACAAAAGGAAGATTGACACAATTTCGCAGCAGGCTTATCCTGTTCTGAAAGATGTCTATGAAAGGATGTCGCATGTTTATGAAAACGTTGTAGTCCCGATTTCTGACGGAGTCAGAGTATTCCAGGTTGTCACCAACCTGAAAGCTACCGCTGAATCGGAGGGCAGGGAACTCGCAAAAGCTTATGAAAAGACAGTAGTTCTTGCTTCTATAGATGATTCATGGAAAGAGCACCTTCGTGAAATGGATGAACTGAAGCAATCGGTTCAGAATGCTACATATGAACAGAAAGACCCATTACTTATATACAAGTTCGAATCATTTGAGCTGTTCAAAGCCATTATTGCAAAAGTCAACAAAGATGTTGTCAGTACATTGATGAAAGGTCATATTCCAAGCCAGGATCCTGAGCAGGTGAAAGAAGCGCAAAGGCGCAGGCAGGTTGACATGAGCAAATACAGGGCGTCCAAAAGTGATTTTTCTCAGTACAGCAGTACCGGCGGGAGCGGTGGAACCGGACACGATAAGGACCAGAAAGTGGAACCCGTACGGGTCGAAAAGAAGGTGGGTAGAAATGATCCGTGTCCCTGCGGTAGCGGAAAGAAATTTAAACAATGTCACGGATTGCAGCAGCCAACAGCACCTGTCGATCCGAGAGCAGCCAGGTGATCAGGTATTTGTGATCTCCTCAACGGCTTTTTGAATTCTTGTCATTGTAGGCCTGCTGACGGATACCAGCGGAAGCCTCAGGTAATTCTGGCAGATATCTGTCACACTCAGCATTGCTTTTATTCCTGCAGGGTTACCTTCAATAAACAACAGTTCAATCATTTCCAAATACCTGAATTGAATCTCCCGGGCCAATTTGAAGTTACCTTTAAGTGCATGATTCACAAGTTCACTGCAGGCTTGTGGAAAGGCATTGCCAAGAACAGAAATTACTCCGATTCCGCCAACTGCGACTATTGGTAATGTCAGCAAATCATCGCCTGAAATGACTCCAAAGTTCTCAGGTTTGCCTTTTATAATTTTCATTATCTGGCCAAGATCGCCTGAAGCTTCCTTTAAACCTGCAATATTCTCACAACTACGGGCAAGTTCCAGGCATGTATCGGCTGATATATTACATCCGGTCCTTCCGGGGACATTGTACATTATCACAGGTATGGGACTCCATGTAGCTATCGATTTAAAATGCTGAAAAATTCCACGCTGTGTTGGTTTATTATAGTAGGGAGCTACTGAAAGCAGTGCATCTATGCCCGTAAGGTCAGACTGCCTGATGCTGTTTATCACTTCCTGGGTATTGTTGCCTCCTATTCCTGCAATAATCGGTACTCTGCCATCGACTGTTTCAATTACATATGAAATCACTGCTTGTTTTTCATCTTTAGTCAGAGTTACTGATTCGCCTGTTGTTCCCAGGGCAACAATATAGTTAACTCCTCCTTTGATAACATGGTTAATTACACGGCCAAGAGCCGAAAAATCAATGCTTGAATCATTTTTAAATGGCGTTACTATTGCCACGCCTGTCCCTTTGAATTTTTTCATTATCTGATAGTTAAACTGCTTTTTTAGCGGTATCGGAATTAATCATTTCAAGGTAAAACAGAACATGTTCGAGGTATTTTTCAAGATTTACCGGATTTTTCATTGAAATCATAACGTCTAAAGGAGAAGTTATGGGTTTTGTGCATGTAAGTCCAACTTTCAGGCCTGCCTGAGATAATGAAGTAATAAAAACAAGAGGGAAATGCTTCTTAAAGTTGATGTCTATCAAAACATCAAATTCAGTCTTTATAAAGGATTCAGATTCCGGATTAACCGGGAGATAAAAGAAATTAACTTCTTTCTTCTTCAGGCAGGTCAGGTACCTTATCGCGGTATATTGATTGGGAAATCCTTTTTCAGGATAGTAACCAAATATTTTTACCTCTTTGTTGATTTCCGCCATTTTTTGCTGGAACCTGGTTAAAATAATGAAATCTTCAGTATTGGATGCATCCCAAACCAGACAAATAGTTTTGATATGGTAAAAGTTAGTGTAATGGGGTTTCCGCTTAATCCTGGCCAGCTTGCCTGAAAGTATCGAATTTCCTGCCCTTACTCTTAATCTCCTGAACAATTCCATTGTGCAAACCTAAGAGTTTTTTATAAATGTAAGCATTATTCTTCACCAATAATATTCATAAATTCTGCCTCGTTCAGAATCTGAATTCCGAGTTCTTCAGCCTTCTCTCTTTTTGAAGGACCCATATTCTCGCCTGCGAGGATAAATGATGTATTACCTGAAATTGATGACGAGTTTTTCCCCCCGTTTTTTTCGATAATATCCTTGTATTCGTCCCTGGTATGTTTTGTGAATAAACCTGAAATTACTATAACCTTCCCGTTCAGTGCATTTCCCTTTGCTTTATTTTTTTCCCCGCCTTTAAGCTTAATCCCGGTGCGTTTCAATCGAAGGATTATCCCGGCATTTTCCGGATCGCTGAAATACGAGATGATGCTGGAAGCAATTTTCGGACCTATTTCCCTGACTCCTGTAAGCATACCCTCATCAGCAGCCATTAGTTCCTCAAGCGACATAAATCTGGAAGCAAGAGTCTTCGCTACTGTTTCTCCTACATGTCTTATTCCCAAAGCATAAAGCACCCGGTGATAGGGGACATTAACCGATTCTTTAATGCTTGAAATGATGTTTCCAGCTGATTTTGCACCCATCCTTTCAAGGGGTATCAGCTGTTCAGTTTGCAGGTCATACAGGTCGGCGATATTCTTAATCAGTCCTTTGCTGAATAACAGGTCAACTGTCTCCTGTCCCAATCCCTCAATATCCATTGCCTTTCGGCTGATGAAATGTTCTATCCTCCCTTTTATCTGGGGGGGACAATGCAAATAATTCGGACAAAAATGATTTGCTTCCCCTTCATTTTTAACTAGTGCCGTACCGCATTCAGGGCAGGTATTAATAAATTTAACAGGTTCGCTTACTTCATCCCTCGAAGCATAGTCCACACCAACAATTTTTGGTATTATCTCGCCACCCTTTTCGACATAAACCATATCGTCAAGATGAAGGTCCAGAATAAATATCTGATCAGCATTATGAAGCGAAGCCCGCCTTACAGTGGTACCGGCAAGAAGTACAGGTTCAAGGTTTGCTACCGGAGTTACTGCTCCTGTCCTGCCAACCTGATATGATATTGAAAGTAATCTGGTCAGCGCCTGTTCCGCTTTGTACTTGTAGGCAATTGCCCATCTTGGCGATTTGGCTGTAAATCCCAGTTCTTTCTGCTGAGCGAGTGAATTCACTTTAATTACCACACCATCGGTCCCGTAAGGAAGGTCGTCCCTTTTATTCTCCCATGAATCTATAAAACTGATCACCTCTTCAATACTACTGCAAATCCTTATACTGTCAGCTACTTTGAAGCCCCATTCCCCGGCAGCCATCAGATTCCTATAATGATTATCGTAAGGAAGTTCTTCTCCCAGAAGAAAATAAAAAGCACAATCCAGCTTTCTGGACGCTACAACTGAAGGATCCAGCATTTTAAGTGTGCCGGATGCTGCATTGCGTGGATTGGCAAACAAGTTCAATCCATCTTTTGCTCTTTCCTCATTTAACCGGTTGAAAACAGCCCTGGGCATCAGTATTTCACCTCTGACAATGAATTCATAAGGTATTATCTTTTCATTAATACTTACAGGGATGCTCTTTATTGTCCTGATATTTGATGTTACATCATCACCTTTTGTCCCGTCACCTCTTGTGACAGCTGTTGACATTTTCCCCCTGACATAAGTTATGCTTATTGAGGCGCCGTCAAATTTAAGCTCACATACATACTCAACAGATCCGGAAGCTGACTTGCACACACGGGTGTCAAAATCACGAAGCTCCTCATAACTATACGTATTTCCGAGAGAGAGCATAGGATATTTGTGTTCAACCTGCCGGAACTCCTTAGTTATATCACTGCCTACATGTTGTGTCGGAGATTCATCAGTAATCAACTCAGGATAATTCTTCTCGAGGGTCTCAAGCTCATTAATCAGGAGATCGAATTCAAAATCTGAGATAACAGGCTGATTAAAAACATAATATTTCCTATTGTGCCCTTCAATTTCCTTACGCAGCTTTTCAACCCGTTCCCTGGCTTCAGACTGATTCATAGGATAATACTTGATAATTTTTTTCAGGAAAATTTATTGTTTTTAACTCCAGACCCCGTCAATAACCCTGTTGCATTTGCTACAACGGCCACCGTTAATATTGTTGGCAGCGATATTGTAACCCTGACGGACAATCAAAGTGCTTCCACAGCCGGGACATTTGGTATCTGATACTTCATTTCCCGGCACATTGCCTGTATATATATAAATCAATCCTTCCTCGGAAGCTATCTTAACAGCATTGCTAAGAACATCAATGGGAGTGGGAGGGAGTTGTTCAAGCTTGTAGGTGGGGTAGAACCGGCTGAAGTGAACCGGTACTTTTTTGAATCCGTTTTCACTGAGCCATCTGCACATCTTTCTTATCTGATCAAGGTCATCAGTCCAGGTTGGGACTATCAGGTTAGTGATTTCGAGCCAGACACCCATATCCCTGTAGATCTTAAGTGAATCAAGAACCGGCTGTAATTTGCCACCCGATAATTTCAGATATGTACTTTCATTAAATGCCTTCAGGTCAATGTTGGCGGCATCAATCACAGTGCAAAGCTTTTTAAGGGGATCGGGGTAAATATATCCGTTCGATTTGAAAATATTTTTGATTCCTGCTTTTTTTGCAAGTGACGCTGTATCAAATGCATACTCATAGAAAGTTACAGGTTCTGAATAGGTGTAAGCTATCGATTTGCAGCTCTTGCTGATGCATTCCGAAACAACTTTATCAGGCATTAAAGTGTAGTTCCTGGTTTTGTCAGGACTGGTTTGGGAAATTGTCCAGTTCTGACAATTGAGACAAACGAGGTTGCAGCCTGCCGTAGCAACAGAGTAAGCTCTTGTTCCTGGGAGGAAATGATATAAGGGTTTTTTCTCAATGGGATCGACATTTGCAGAACATGGATTCCCGTATGCAAGAGTATACAATTTCGATTTAATGACTTTCCGATTATTGCATTTGCTTAGTTCTCCTTCCTTCAGAACACACTCATTAGGGCAGATCCTGCACATTATCCCTCTTGCAGTCTCTTCCTGGAACATTGCTTCTCTTCTGTAAGCCGGTTGTTCCTCCGAAGTAAGATCTGAAAGGATCTCCGTTCCGGGCAGACAAAAAATCCCGGCAGACAAAGCTGCACATTTCCTGATGAACTCACGCTTGCTGCCGTCAAAGCTTTTGCATTCCATTTATTGGAAATTTGAGATTTTCAAAAATAAGAAAAAACTAGCGTTTATTTCTTATTGCTGCATACAGAAAGCCTGCAAAAATCAATATGGGAAGAATAAACAATGAATTGCTTATTCCAAGAAGCGGAACCGATACCCCGGAGAAAACGATAAATCCTATGGCTGATCCTGCCAGATCAGCACTATACACTGATGAAGGATCTGAATTTAAAATTTTACCGGATGTCAGATCGCGGAAAAAGCTCCCTGTTATCACAGCGGGTATGAATCCCGAAATGATAAGTAATCCGGCAACAACAACCGGAGCATTTATTGTCATCACTTTTTTGGCAGCCAGACCTGAAAGCAGATAGAAAGTTATTAACAGAAAAACCTTTATTCCGGGTGGTCTGGTCTCAAAAACAGGCAAACGGTTTCCAGAACCGACAGCTAATCCGGTCATAAGTCCTGCTAAAATCAAACCTGTCATCTGATACATATTTCCTATTGTGAGCTGAAGTATCAGCAGCAAAATTATTTCAAATCCTGCAAGTGCAAGTGCACTGAAATACATTATCCCGTTTTCTGCTCTTAAAGTTCTTAACGAAAGTGCGAATAGTACTATAATGAGAACTATTGAGGGTATCTTCTCATTATGGTTCTTGCTGATATTCAACGATTGATAGTAAAAACTGGCAATCGGCAGGGTTGCACTGTTTTTCCTGATATCCGGATCAATCAGAGAGATTATTTCTGCCGATTTTGAACTCAGCAGGTCGTCCGACAGGTAATCGGGGCCGACATAAATATTATTAATATTTTTATCGCGCGCAAGCTGGCAAATTGATGTCGATAGTTCCTTGTCCGAGGCAATAAAATAGAGTTTATTGCCACTGACCGGAACAACATTTTTAAATACTTCCTTAAGGCTGTTAAAAACTGAAGAATAGAGCCTGACTGATTCCTCATTGAAATAATTGGGATTGATCCCGGGGGAACAGGAGAAAACGCCATCCTTATTCATCCTGCTTTTTACCGATAAAAAGAATTCGAGGGTATAATACCTGTTAAGTGAAAGTGACGAAGGAGGAGGCAGCAGCATAATTACGGCATCATACTTTTCTGTGGTTTTCCTGACAAAACCAAAAGCATCCCCGTTTTCGATTTGAAGCACCTCCGACCGGTCAGTGTTTTCCGGACTAGCAATTTTCGCGATTGCCGGATCACGCTCTACGTATATCACTTTCTGAACCTTATATTTTATAATTTCATGCAGGCGCGATCCGACCGGGCCTGAAATCAGCAATACATTTTCTGGAGCCACTGTCTGAAGCATTGGATAATGTATATCTTCCTCACTCTCAACAGCATCATTGCTGTAAATCAATAGTCTTTGATTATAATAAGTGCTTGATTCATTGCGATACTCACCCCTGGTAATATTGCCGTAAGGTGTATCAACAGTATCCGTTACCTTCACTCCCCTAAGCAAAAACTGACGGAAAATTATATCAGGCGAAGAAATGATAATAAGTACAGATACAATACTTGCGATGGTTTTAAAAGCAAGTTTTTGACTCTTCCGGGCGATATAGAATGTCAGGACAACATAAGAAATCCCAAGAGTGATGATTAGCAACAGACTCTGATATGTGTTTAATATTCCGTTACTTAGCAATGAAATTATTATGCCCGCACCAATGCCTCCGGCTGTCTCAATTGAAAATGATTTCCCGGGGATTAAACTAACTGTTTTACCTGCAGCAATCAGCTTGATAAAGGTAAATCCGGAAATCAGACAGAATGGAATAAGAACAAGAGCAGTAAAGACAATACCTGTAAGGAAGGAAGGAGTCTCTCCGGGATTCAGGAAGAGCCGTGTAAACAATAACATCAGCATAATTGAAACCAGAGGACCAACTGCAAAATAGAGATTGATCCTGCCCCGATCCGTTAAGGATGAGCGCGGAGCCAATGCCGATCCGGCAGCTGAACCTATAAGCCAGGAACAAAGAAAAGCGCCAGCTACCAGTTCATAACCGCCCGTAATATTCATTATCTCCCTTAATAAAAGGAGCTGGACTGAAGAGCTGATAAATCCGGTAATTAACAGATTTGCTGCTATTCCGGATCCTGAATCCTGGACTTTGGAATCAGCCGGAGGATTTTTTCTTTCCTCACTCTCTGATGGATTAAAATAGTAAGAAGAGTGCCATAAGAAATGAAAGAGCCCTGTCACGGTTAATCCGATTCCAATCTCCACATGCCATTTCAGGATTGTTTTAATAACAGGGATATCCCATTTATAAGTGATCTGGAGTGCAAGCATAAGGCCAGCCAGTGCTGTCAGGAAAAATGCCGATGCAAGGATGTAGTTCCAGAGTCTCCTGTGAAACTGTAAAGAATAGATATTGCTGCGGTAAAAAAAGTAACTGATGAAATAAAGTACAACAATTGTAATACCTGTGCCAATGACATGATACATAGTTACTTTTGCTTTTCTTCAAGGACTATCCCTTCATAGATATAAAGATCAGCATTTTTCCAGCCGTCCCATCCGATCCCGGCCTTATCGCGGGAAGTATAACCCAGAAACTCTTCAACACTCCAGTTATTCTCAATAGCGACCTGTGGCAGCATTGTGCCTGACCGGTAATCTTTCTTTATGTAAATTCCATGCCTTCCAAGAACGATCTCTTTCGGGCTGCTTATTTTTTTTAATGGTCCAAGGACTGTTATCTCGATATCTGTTCCTGGCAGTTCTTCTTTTGTAAGTGGAGAAAAACGGGGATCCTCAAATGCAGAAGATTGCGACGATTCCAGAACAACTTCATAGAGAGGATCGGAAGAGATGAACTTGCCTATACATCCTCTGAGGGATCCGTTTATCTTCAATGTAACAAATGCCCCGAAAGGCTTCTTAAATAGTTCAGGCAGGGTCTCTTTATTGACAAAGATCCTTTTTTTTTCATATAAAAGTGATTTTATATTATCGCGTGCCATGGTAATCAGCTGATCCTTCTCACTGTTGCTGAATTTTATTTCATCTGCAAGGTTTTTTGCCTGCTGGTCACCTGGATTCTTTTCATAAAGAGTAATAGCATTATAGCCAACAACTTCATCCTTGCTGCCATAATGGGAGTCACCTGAATTGCAGTAATCGACCTTTTTAAATTCAAGACCTGCGTTGCCTTCCGCCAGATAAAGCAGGAGAAGTCCGGATGTCCATCCGCACATGCTGGTGGATAACCCCGGGTCACTTACGAAGGAGTTCTTGTTCAGCACATTCAGGAATTTTTTAGGATCGCCTGAAACAATTGCACTGGCTGTGGCATTATCAACCTCATTTGCTGTTTTGTATGACGGATAGTGTGAAAAATCGCTGCTTATTACAAAAAGGTTATCCGGAGTGAACCAGGGTCTCAGAATTTCAGCAATCTTCTTAATGTTGTCATTGTTATTGGTGGCTATAATTATTGGAACGATCTGCGGATTATTTCTGAAGAAGTACTGGATTAACGGCATCTGGACCTCAAGACTGTGTTCCTGGGAATGAGCGTTGACCGGAAAATCGAAAAGCTTTTCTTTCTTCAGATTGTTTGCAATTTCCTTATTCACCGTAACTCTGCCAAGAGGAGTAATAAAGTCCCCCGTATTGTAGACTGAAGCGCCTTCAAAAGCCATTACATGGCTTGATCCGATAACAAAGATATTCTTGTAAGCTGTATTCCTGTCAATTGCAGAATAGGCTGAAGCAGCTACGCTGCCGGAATAAATGTAACCGGCATGAGGACTTATAATTGCCCTTACCCTGGGATGCCGGGTGGTTTTCACACAACTCTCAAAAAGCTTTGAGATGTCATTTGTAAGTGTTTCCTTGTCTGCCGAATAGAAACGTCCTGCAGCAACCGGCTGCCTGTCTGTTGACCTGGGCTGGGAGAATATATCCATAACGATAAAAATTGATAGCAATATTAAGCATACTCTTGGCATACCTTAATGCAATTAATTTACCGTAATAAAGTTAGGTCAAAAAACTCAGAAAAATGTATCCGGGGGAAGGATATTGGATGAAAGATTTTAAATAAATATCATGGATTCTTTCAAAACTTTTCCGCTTTCGTCAGTCCCGTAGATCTTCAGCCCGACACTTACAGTAGCGCTGCTGATGACATCAATAACAGGGCTCAGATCATCCTTAATATCATCTATATCATCGAAATCCTCAATTGGAAAATAAATATGAAGGAACAGAACACAATCGGGTTTATTAATACCTGCAAGAGCTTTTACAATCTTTGCCAGCCAGATTGAAGAAGCAGTATTGAAATACTCAAGATTTAATCGTAAATTTGAAGTCTGTTTTGGGTTCTTAACATACTCATTGACCCAGTCCAGAATTGGTTCAAAAATCCTTGGAGCGTTTATTGGTATGGATTTTCCTGAAAGGATAAGTTCACCACTCAGGAAGTTTAAATCCACAAGTGGAGTTTTATCAGTTTGTTCAATGAACATATTTTTTAACTCCTTCATAACACACTCAGTTTACTATTCCTTCTTTTTACCAAAATAACATATTCAAAAGTATAACAACTTTTTATTGTTTAGAGAAATTTTCATCAAAAAGAAATGATCGATAGTCAAATAAAAATGTTTATTGATATAAAAACAATCAGTCATACCTTAAAAATAGTAATCATTGCGTCCCACATCGCCTGATTATACGACGGTAATATTAAAATGTTATATTTGCAGGCGGAAATTTTTTAACCATAATGGAGATTATTTTAAAGGATAAAATTATAGAAGCTGTTCAGGTCCTTTATAATAGCGAGGTACCTTATAATCTTATCCAGCTGCAGGAGACAAGAAAGGAGTTCAAAGGGGATTTTACCCTTGTAGTTTTTCCTTTGCTTCGGTTTTCAAAGAACACTCCTGAAAAAACAGGTGAAAGCATCGGCGATTACCTCCTGAAATCGTACCCTTCAGTTAGCGGATTCAATGTCATTAAGGGTTTTTTAAACCTTGAGATCTCAGATAAATGGTGGATCGAGTACTTCGCTGATTTATCATCAGGCAAGGATCATTTCACAAAATGCAGGAGCAAGGATCCGGAGGTAGTCCTTGTTGAGTTTTCTTCACCCAATACCAACAAGCCTCTTCATCTTGGTCATATCAGGAATAACCTTCTCGGATATTCACTTTACAGGATTCTGACTGCCTGCGGACATAAAGTAATAAAAACTAATATAGTTAACGACAGGGGCATACATATTTGTAAATCGATGCTGGCCTGGATTAAATATGGCGATGGCGAAACACCCATTTCGACAGGTATAAAAGGCGATCATCTTGTCGGCAAATACTATGTAAAATTTGAGCAGGAATATAAATCCCAGATAGAAGAACTTGTTAGGAACGGGATGAATGAAGCTGAGGCCAGAAATTCAGCCCCCCTGATGCTCGAAGCCAGGGATATGCTGATTAAATGGGAATCGGGTAACACCGAAGTGGTCGATCTGTGGAAAACAATGAATTCCTGGGTTTACGCAGGATTTGATGAGACGTACAGGATGCTGGGTGTTGATTTTGATAAGATCTACTACGAATCAGATACATACATTAAAGGAAAGGAAATCGTCCTTGCCGGGCTCAGGGATAATTTTCTTTATCAGCACAGCGATAACTCAATATGGGTTGATCTTACATCGCAGGGCCTCGACCATAAGCTTCTTCTCCGTTCCGACGGCACCGCAGTATATATGACACAGGATCTTGGAACAGCGGTTGCAAGGCAAAACGATTATCATTTTAATAAAACCATTTACGTGGTCGGGAACGAGCAGAACTATCATTTCCAGGTACTAAGGGCATTGATGAAAAAAATGGGCTTTGGGTGGGCCGACGGACTGATCCACTTTTCATACGGAATGGTAGAACTTCCGGAAGGTAAAATGAAATCACGCGAGGGGACAGTTGTTGATGCCGACGATCTTATAATGGAAATGAAAGAGACTGCAAGAACTGTTTCGTTTGAGCTTGGGAAGCTTACAGATTTTACAGAAGAAGAAAAAGAAGTTATATTCAGAAAAATAGGGCTGGGTGCTCTGAAGTATTATATTCTGAAGGTCGATCCACATAAAAACATGACTTTCAATCCGGCAGAATCTATCGATTTTAATGGCAATACGGGCCCTTTAATTCAATATACCTACGCAAGGATAAAGTCGGTTTTCAGAAAAGCTGACCAGATGGGAATTAATACTGATCTTTCAGCAATAATAAATGCAAAACCTGGCACCAAAGAGATTGAACTTGTTAAACTGCTCAGAAAATTTTCTGCCACTGTTTCCGAAGCTGCTACCGAATATTCTCCTGCTCTTATTGCAAATTATTGTTATGACCTTTCAAAGGAATATAATCAGTTTTATCATGACTTTTCAATTCTGGGGGAAGAAGATATTTCACTCAGGAACTTCAGGCTCTTCCTCTCAAAAGTTACAAGTGAGATTCTGAATTCAGGCATGTGGCTTCTGGGAATAGAAATGCCTGAAAGAATGTAGTTTATATTCATTTGCCTTTAAATATATGTTTGAAAATCTCAGTGACAGGCTCGAAAAATCCTTTAAAATTCTAAAGGGACAGGGCAGAATTTCCGAAATCAATATTGCTGAAACCCTAAAAGAGGTCAGAAGAGCCCTTCTCGATGCTGATGTGAATTTTAAAATTGCCAAGCAGTTTACTGATACAGTAAAGACAAAAGCTCTTGGACAGGAGGTATTGAAATCGGTCAATCCATCTCAGATGATGGTCAAGATCGTTCATGATGAACTGGTAGAGCTAATGGGCGGCGATAAGTCCGAAATCAACATTAAGATCAATCCTTCAATTATACTGATCGCCGGTCTGCAGGGTTCCGGAAAGACAACCTTCAGCGGGAAACTGGCAAAATGGTTGAAGAGTAAAAAAGGAAAAAACCCTATCCTGGTCGCAGGAGATATATACCGCCCTGCAGCTATTGAACAACTCAAAATCCTCGGCAGTCAGATTGAGATACCTGTTTATACCGAAGATGGAAACAGGAACCCGGTACTGATAGCCAGGAACTCGATAAAAGAAGCAAAGCTAAAAAACCACGATGTTGTAATCATCGATACGGCCGGACGTCTGGCAGTCGATGAAGAAATGATGAATGAGATCGCTGCAATAAAAGATGCTGTAAATCCGCATGAGATTCTTTTTGTAGTGGATTCAATGACCGGTCAGGACGCCGTAAATACAGCCAGGGAATTCAACGATCGTCTTGACTTTGATGGTGTTGTCCTGACTAAACTCGATGGCGATACCCGCGGGGGAGCAGCATTATCAATAAAATCAGTAGTTAACAAACCTGTCAAATTTGTCAGCTCAGGTGAGAAAATGGATGCGATCGACATCTTCTATCCTTCAAGAATGGCTGACAGGATCCTCGGAATGGGGGATATAGTTTCCCTTGTTGAAAAAGCACAGGAACAATTTGATTCTGAAGAGGCAAGAAAACTGCAGAAGAAAATTGCCAGGGACCAGTTTGATTTTAATGATTTCATTGCTCAGATTCAGCAGATTAAAAAAATGGGGAATGTGAAGGACCTGATGTCGATGATACCGGGCGTCGGTAAAGCTGTTAAAGATCTTGATATCGACGATAACGCATTCAAGGGGATTGAAGCCATTATCAGGAGCATGACGCCTGAAGAACGGACAAATCCTGTGGTCCTTAACGGAAGCAGGCGTAAAAGGATAGCAACCGGCAGCGGAACTTCGGTTCAGGAGGTTAATAAACTATTGAAACAGTTTGATGAGACCAGGAGGATGATGAAGCTTATGACAAAGAATAAGAATGCAGCCAGAATGATGGGCAGAAAATAACAGAATAAAATGTACAATCTTATTGACGGAAATAAAATAGCCTCACAAATTAAGCAGGAGATAGCCGGCGAGGTTGCCGGACGGATTGAAGCGGGCAGAAAGAGGCCTCATCTTGCTGCAATACTGGTAGGCGATAATGGATCGTCTGTAACATATGTAAATAATAAGGTAAAAGATTGTGCAGAGGTGGGATTCAAATCAACTCTTATCCGGCTCAGCAATAAAATTACTGAATCAGAGCTTATCAGGCAAATTTTTGAACTTAATAATGATCCCGATGTTGATGGATTCATTGTACAGTTGCCTCTTCCTGAACATATTTCCGAAGGCAGGATCATTGAAACCATTGATCCTGAAAAAGATGCAGATGGATTTCATCCGGTCAACATTGGCAGGATGGTCATTGGTCTTCCGGGTTACCTGCCTGCAACACCATTCGGAATAACAGAGCTCTTAAAACGTTACCAGATAGAAACATCAGGAAAATCCTGTGTAATTATAGGACGCAGCAATATCGTAGGTCGTCCGCTGAGTATTTTGCTTTCTCAGAAGGGGATGGATGCTACTGTTACAGTTGTTCACAGCAGGACAAAAGAAATTCATAACTATATTAATAAAGCTGATATCATAGTTGCAGCAATGGGCTCACCCGGATTTGTCAAGGCTGAAATGGTCAGGTCCGGAGCTGTCGTGATTGATGTCGGTACAACCAGGCTTCCTTCAGCTGAAACAAAATCGGGATGGAAACTGGCCGGGGATGTGGATTTTGAGAATGTCGCTCCCAAATGTTCCTGGATAACTCCGGTTCCGGGTGGTGTCGGTCCCATGACAAGAGTCGCATTACTGCGTAACACAATGATGGCCGTGGATAAGAAATAAGAAAAGTGGGTTGCTGGTTGACCCTGATCAGTCGACAAAAGTTATTCCCGTGAAGTAGAGATCATATCCGCCTTTTCCTCCGGGCCTGTCAGAAGAAAAAATCATGAAGTTATTTGTGAATTCTTCGTCACTGCTTATTACCGGCCTGTATTCATTTGATGACGAGTTTATCCCCGGGCCGAAATTTACCGGTGTACCCCACTGGCCATTGCTGAAATTGGAATAATATAGATCAAAACCACCAAGTCCGCCCGGCCGGTCGGAAGCAAAGACCATTATTTTCCTGAAAATAAATGGACACTTATCATCACTTGTGCTATTAATGATTTCTGCTTTGGAAGAGGATTCAAATATAAGATTAAACCATGCATCCATGGTTTGTTCTGCCGGCTTTAAATGCAGATAAATATCAAAATTGCCTTCAGCATTTGATGTAAAATAGGCAGAATCCTGGTTAGTGTCAAAACAGATATATGAATCGTCTGAGGATGAATTCAGAAGTCCAACAGGAGATGGGCCAATTATTTCAGGTACCGAATTACCGAAAAAGGGGAGATGTTTTAAAAAGTAGAAATCAAGATTGCCATTTGGATTAACCGATGATACTATATTGTATTCAAAACCATCTATTGCACTGAACAGACTATAGGGGCCAAAGTCATTTCCGGTTGTGTTTGCTTTTGAGACAATAGAGTTCAGGAAAGGATTATTTGTTATTTCGCTTTTCAGATTGAAATCACCTGTTTCCTGGTTAAAGAAATAGGAGAAATCTCCATATACAAGGTCATACTGACCTCCGCTGCTTCCCCTGTTGCTTGAGAAAATCAGAGACGATCCGGCTGCAAGCACATTTATATCTGAATTATAATCGTCGTACACTGAATTGATTTCCGAGAGAATAATAAGGGAATCAGGAAAAGTGCCTCTCGGAAACTTTATCGGATTTTCTGTCTTATTACATGATGTAACTACTCCGATTAATACTGCCGTCAGGCACAATATAGCATAATATGTCAGTAACTTTTTCATTTTGCTGGTTGAGGTGACGCGTTCAGATATTAAACGAGTGCGAAATAATAAAATTATAGCTAAAAAAATATAAAATGAAAAACCGGGTTTGTGCCCGGTCTTTCGAAGGTAGAATTTAGGTTAATTCTAGGGTAAATCAGGTATATGAGGTTTTGTGTTTTGTTTCTAAATCTATAGATGGAAAAAAGGCGCTTAGGGTTGCGTAGCCTTTGTAAAAAAAATATTAAATCTGATTGATTTATGCATACTATATTGTTTTTCAGATGTTTGAAAATATGTTAAAATGTTGATAATATACCAAAGGACCAAAACAGCATGTAGAAAATGTTGTTAATTTTGTAACCAGTAATTTTCATGTGATGGAAGACGACAGGTTCAGTTTTTCGTATGAGGAGGAGTTAAAGAATGCTGTTCAGAAATTCGAACGGATGAAAAATAATAATGAAAATTATTTCTTTGATGTTATTGAATTTGAGACTATTATTGACTACTATATTGAGAGTAATAATTCAATAAAAGCTTTCGAGGCAGCCACTCTAGCATCGGAACAGCATCCGAATTCCGTATCGATACAGCTTAGAAAAGCCAGGGTTCTTCTTGATAAGGGGCGTGCTGTGGAAGCGCTCAGGATCTTGAAGAGACTGGAGAATATTGAACCCGGAAATCATGAGATTTATGTGGCAAAGGGGACAGCAATGGGTATTCTGGGAGATATCCAGGGTGCAAAAAGGATGTTCGATTATGCTCTGACTCTCGATTCGGATGAACCAGGAAATATACTCTTTTCAATAACCTCAGTGCTTCAGAACCTGAATTACTATGAGTATCTTATCCCTTATCTTAAAAAGCTTATAAGTATTGAGCCCGATTTTTACGCCCATATCTATGATCTGGCATATGCATATGAGAAAACAGAGGATTTCGAAAACAGCATTGAGAATTATTTGAAATATCTCGAAAGCGAGCCTTTTTCTGACAGTGCCTGGTATAACCTCGGTATTATTTACAATAAGCAGGAGAAATATGAAAAAGCTCTTGAAGCATACGATTTTGCACTGGCAATAAATTCGCAGAACACATTTGCCATTTTTAACAAGGGTAACATCCTCTGCAATCTCGACCGTTTTGATCAGGCCATTCCCGTTTATCATGAATATATAGAGAATGAACCTGATAGTTTTGAGACAATGACCTACCTTGCTGAATGTTATGAGAAGACGGGAGACCTGATCCTGGCAAATAAATATTACCATGAGGCCATTGAGCTTGCTCCCGAATATGCCGATCCCTGGTTCGGGCTTGGTATTATATCCCTTGAATCGGGAAATCCTGACGACAGTCTTATTTTTCTGCGGAAGGCAGTAAGGCTCGACGACGAAAATCCCGAGATATGGTATATGTTGGGGAAAGCACATTATGCAAAAAACGAAAGAAAAGATACCCTCAGATGTTTCAGGGAAGCATTGAAGCTGGATGCATATTATAATGAAGTCTGGACGGACCTGGGAAGGATTATCCTCTATGATGGTTATCTGAATAAAGCGCTCTCTTATCTTGAGAAAGCTTACAAAATAATCGGGGATGTTCCGGGAATAAACTATCTTCTTGCTTCGTATTACCTTCATTGCGGACTGATGGAAAAAGCTCACCGGCATCTGTCACTCGCTCTTGATGTTGATAAGGAGATTTTCAAGGATTTTCATGATATCTTCCCGGCCCGGCTCTTTAACCGTAAAATCAAAAAGCTTCTCGACGGCTATAATCTCTAATGATTTATTAGGAAATTTAAACCCCTGACCTCAAACCTCATACCTTTTCCATATGAAAAACATACTTCCATATATACCAGAGCGTCCAGCAAAACCAAGACAGACAGGTCTTACAATGGTCATGGATAAAGGTCTCAGCATAAGGGAAGCTGAAGATTTTATGTCGGTGGGAAGTGAATATACCGACTTTGTGAAGCTCGGATTTGGTACATCCCTGATCACACCTGGCTTTGAACAAAAGATTAAAATCTATAAAAAATCAGGATGTACACCTTATTTCGGAGGTACTCTTTTTGAAGCTTTTATTATCAGGAATATGTTTAAGGAGTTCGTGGAATTCCTCGATGAGCATGATATTGATCTTGTTGAAATTTCTGATGGTTCCTACGATATTGATCATGCCAGGAAGCTGGAATATATAAGTACCCTGGCAAAAAGAGGAACGGTTATTTCAGAGGTAGGTTCGAAAAAAAAGGATGTAATTTATTCTCCTGATCAATGGGTTGCGATGATGAAATCAGAACTGGAGGCCGGATCAGTTAAGGTAATTGCCGAAGCACGTGAATCGGGCACAATTGGAATCTATAATGACGATGGGTCTGTAAATCTTCCTCTTATAAAAGAGATATCGGATCGTATCGGGCTGGAGAATGTATTATGGGAAGCACCTCTTAAATCACAACAGGCCTGGTTTATAAAACATTTTGGTGCAAATGTCAACCTGGGGAACATAGCCCCTTACGAGATTATCCCCCTTGAATCGCTGCGACTTGGGCTCAGGGGAGATACTTTCTTCCAGTTTCTGCCCGATAATCTCAAAGGATAGAAATAAATTGGCATGAGAAAATTCGGCCTCATTGGGTATCCTCTGGGACACTCTTTCTCAAAGAAATACTTTACTGAAAAATTTTCAACGGAACATATTAAGAATTGCTTTTATGAGAATTATCCTATTCCGAGTATCGACCAGCTGCCTGATCTGATAACAGACAGCTGCCTTGAGGGCCTGAACGTTACTATCCCGTATAAATCAGCAGTCATTAAATATCTCGACAAGTCAGACCCGGAAGCAGATGCTGTAGGTGCAGTAAATGTCATCAGGATAAACAGAAGAAACAATAAAACTGAACTATACGGCTTTAACAGTGATATCACTGGGATCAGGGATACAAT
>Ga0209254_10000507_pt1 | contig 31768 bp, 29 predicted proteins | sample FrelakmetDIP11DI_FD_187148 | JGI IMG/M metagenome (GOLD analysis project Ga0209254, IMG submission 187148) | Freshwater lake sediment microbial communities from the University of Notre Dame, USA, for methane emissions studies - DIP11 DI (SPAdes)... | ecosystem: Environmental > Aquatic >... | reverse complement strand
CTCGCTGCACTGCCCCCTGACGCCGGCTACCCGGCACCTGATCAACCGGGACACTCTTGGCCGGATGCGGCCTGGCACCGTACTCATCAACACCGCCCGGGGCGACCTAGTGGATGGCGCCGCCCTGCTCGACGCCCTGCGCAGCGGCCAGCTGGGAGGCGCGGGCATCGACGTCCTCCCGGAAGAGCCCCCGGTTGCAGGGCATCCCCTGCTGGCTGCCCGGCTGCCAAACCTCATCGTCACTCCCCACATCGCCTGGGCCGCGCGGGAATCCCGGCAGCGGGCCCTCAACGAAGTGGTGGCGAACGTGCGGGACTTTCTTGCTGGCGGGCGCCGTAATCGTGTGGTGTAGGAGCGCCTTCAGGCGCGACCGGTGTAGGATCAGGGCCGACGGTCGCGCCTGAAGGCGCTCCTACAATCCGCTCCTGCAGGGGACTTTCAATGCTGTCTTTCATCTTCCTCGCCTTCGCCGTCATTCATATCAGCATCTGGCTCTGGGGCTGGAAGCTGTGGGCCGAAACCGGCCGGCCTGTGGCCCTGCTGATTGCCCTCGTCGGCGCGACCCTGCTCTTCTACGACAACTTCCGCATCGGCATCGGCCGCTTCATTGGCGAGGGCGACCTGCTCTATAACCTGTCCGTGCCCGCCTTTGCCTGGCACTGGTCACTGTTGTCCCTGCTGGTGATTGCTGCGGGTTCCGTGGCCCGCCTGGCCGGACTGCAGTGGGCGCAATCCAAGCTGGTCATGGGCGCATTCTGCGTCGTTGCTGTGGCCCTGAGTGCCTATGACATCCCCAAGATTTTCTCGATGGACCTGCGCATCGCCTGCCTGGACGACACTGTGCGCTACACCACGTCAGTGAAGGCAGGGCAGCTCTGCAGCCCCACCGATCAGGTCTTCTCCAGCGGAGAACACGCCCCGGTGGTCGCCATCGTCACCAACATGATCGTGCTGGCGGTGGGCATCGCCCTCTGGATCCAGCGGGGCTGGGCCTGGCTGGCAGTGGGCTCGGGCCTGATGTTTGTTGCGGCTGGGGCCTTTGGCAGCGGCACCTATGCGCTGCCGATTTCGAATCTGGGCGAAATCTGCATCACGCTAGGCTTCATCGTGACCTGCGCACATTTCGCACGGCTGAAGCAGCGCTCCGCTGCCGCGATCAGAGCGCCTGTAGGAGCGCCTTCAGGCGCGATCGATAGGGGTCGCGCCTGAAGGCGCTCCTACAGGCGCTCCTACAAGCAATTCCGCCCAGTTGAGTACTGCGGCAACGCGGGGCGAGGCCAGCCGGCTGGCCTGGGCAAAGCTGAGCCAGCGGTACTCACTGTGCTCGGGACGCCCGGTATCCGGGCTGGGCAACAACTCCACTTTTTCCCGGTTGGTGCGCGCCAGATAGTAGCGGGCAATCTTGCCGCGGCTGTAAGGCCCGGTATCGATGTGGGTGTCGCCCCAGGGAAACTCCAGCTCGGCAATGCCGGACTCCTCCCGCACCTCCCGCAGCGCCGTTTGCTTCGGCGTCTCGCCCGCTTCCATCAGGCCCTTGGGAAAGTCCCAGTGCCGGAACACCCGCAACATGAGCACGCGAAGGCCAGCCGGTGTGTCCCGCAGGATGACTGCGCCACAGGACATCAGCTTGTGTGTGGCGCTCACCGGTCGCGCAGGACCGACACCGGTGGCTCGTTCACGGCGGGCCGGGTCGCCAGGGTGCCGGTAATGCCCACAATCAGGGCGCCGGAGGCGAGCCCCAGCGGCCACAGGAGCGCGCTCACGCTGTAGTCGAGCTTGAAGGCATAGGTGGCCAGGCCCCAGCCGAGCAACGTGGCGCCGACGGCGGCGAGTGCGCCGGCAAGGCTGCCCAAAGTCACGAACTCAACGGCCACGCCCTGCAGGATCTTGCGTCGGGACGCGCCGAGCGTGTGCAGGATGGCGCTCTCGAAGCGGCGCTCATCCCGCGTGAGCTGGATGGCAGCGAGCAAGACCACGATGCCGGCCAGCAGCGTAAACAGGAACACGTACTGCACCGCCATGGACGCCTTGTCGATGACCGAACGCACCTGGGACAGGATCACTTCCAGGTCCAGCACAGTGACGCCGGGAAACTGGCGCACCAGACGGCTCAACATTTCCACGCGGTCGCGAGGCACGAACACGCTGGCCAGATAGGTCTGGGGCAGATCCGCCGCCACGCCGGGCGACAAGACCACGTAGAAGTTCGGCTGGAATGAGTCCCACTCGATGGCCCGCAGGCTGGTGACCGGCGCCTTGATGTCCTCGCCGGCGACATTGAAGGTGAGGGTATCGCCAACCTTGACGCCGAGGTTCGTGGCGAGCTCTGCGTCCAGCGAGAGCTGGAGGGGTCCGTCGAAGCCCGCGCCCCACCACTCGCCGGCGGTCACCACGTTGCTGGCGGGCAGGGTATCTGTCCAGGTGAGGTTAGCTTCCCGGTTCAGGAAGGCGGCGCCTTGCGCGTTGCTGACCTTGAACTCCTTGATGGGCGTGCCGTTAACCGCGGTCAGGCGGCCCCGGATCAGCGGCAATGAGAACGGCTCCTGGCCCACCTCCGCCTTGAAAAATGCCTTGAGGCCGGCCAACTGGTCCGGCTCTATATTGATCATGAACTGGTTGGGCGCGGAGGCCGGGACCGTCTGCTCCCAGGTCTTCAGGATGTCGTTGCGCACGACGCCGAGCAGGAGCAAGACCATCAGGCTCAGGCCGAAAGCCACGATCTGCACGACACTTTCGCCACCGCGCCGGGCGATGTTGGCGAGGCCGTAGCGCCAGGCGATGCCCGCAGCACCCCGGAACTGTCTGAGGATCCTGACCAGCAGCCAGCCGAGAGCGAAAGATACGAGGGCCGTACCTACGAGCCCGCCTGCAATCAGTGCAAGCAGCAGCGGGTCCCGGACGATCACCAGCACCAGCGCGCCAATCGCCGCCAGGGCAATGCCATAGGTGACCGCCCCACTGAGCCGCGGCGGCGGCAAGTCCTTCCGCAGCACCCGCAGCGGTGGCGTCGTGCCGATGCTGAGCAGATGCGGCAGCGCGAAGCCGACCACCACCGTCGCCGCCGTCAACACTCCGAGCAGGAAGGGCTGGCCCGTGGCAGGCGGCAGCACGAAGCCGACGAACTCGGCGGCAATCACCGCCAAGCCATACTGAGCGACGTAACCTAAGATGACGCCGATGACGGACGTGAGCGCAATCACGCAGGCCAGTTCCGTGACGGTCACGGCAATGACGAAGCCCTGGGTGGCGCCGAGCGTCTTCAGCAGGGCGATATTGTCCAGATGACGGAGGGCGTAGCGGCGGGCCGCCATCGCCGCGGCTACAGCGGCCAGGATCACGGTGACCAGCGATGCCAGCGTCAGAAAGCGCTGGGCCCGCTCAATCGCCGCATTGATCTGCTCGCCCGCATCCTCACGGCCCCGCACACTCTCGTCCGGTCGCAGCCGCGGCTCCAGCTGCGCCCGGAACCGGGCGATCATGGCGTCGCTGCCGGCAAACATCTGGTTGTAGGTCACGCGACTGCCCGGCTTGACCACGCCGAAGCTCGGCACGTCAGCCAGGTTAACCATCAGCCCGGGCGCGAGATTGACGAAGCCGATGTTCTGGTCGGGCTTGTATTGCAGCACCCGGGTGATGCGCAGCTCACGCTCGCCCACCGTCACGGTGGCGCCAACCTCGAGGCCGAGCCTCCCGAGCAGCCCGGGTTCAGCCCAGGCTTCGCCCCGCCCGGGCACGTCAGTGGCGGGACGGCCGTTGCCGAACAGCGTGTCGGCTACGGTGAGCTCCCCGCGCAGCGGGTAGGTGGCACTGACAGCATCGATCGCCGCCAGGGTGGTTTGCTCTCCCGACAGCACCACCGTGGGAAAGGAGAGGGTCTCCGCAGTCTCGAGACCCAGGGCCTGCGCGTCCCGCAGATAGTCCGGACTGATCGGTCCGGCGGAGCGCAACACAAGGTCGGCCGCCAGCACCTGGCTGGCCTGATCCTTCATGGCGCCACCGACCCGGTCGGTGAAGAAGCCCACGGCCGTCATCGCCGTGACGGCCACAACGATGGCCGCGACGAGGATGGAGAGCTCGCCGGCCCGCAGGTCCCGGCGGAAGGCTCGCAGTGCAAAGCGAATGATTTTCATGAGAGGACTCTCACATAACGACCTTGCCGCCTTCGATCTGGATCGTCCGGTCACAACGCCCGGCCAGGTCCCGCTCGTGGGTCACCAGCACCAGCGTGGTCCGGGACTCCGCATTGAGGTCGAAAAGCAGGCGGCCGATGCGCTCCCCGGTTGCGCTGTCCAGATTGCCGGTGGGCTCGTCGGCAAACAGCACTTCCGGCCGCATGACGAAGGCGCGGGCGATGGCCACCCGCTGCTGTTCGCCACCGGACAGCTGCTTGGGGTAATGCCCGAGCCGGGCATCGAGGCCGACGTTGGCCAGCGTCTCACGGGCTACCGCCGCAGCGCGGGCCTCGCCGGCCAGTTCGAGCGGCAACATCACGTTCTCAAGGGCGGTGAGCGACTGGACCAGATGAAAGGACTGGAAGACGAAGCCCACCCGACGCGCCCGCAGCAAGGCCCGCCCGTCTTCATCCATGGCCGTCAGTTCTTCGCCGCATAGCCACACCTGGCCGCGCGTCGGACGGTCGAGGCCCGCGAGAATGGCCAGGAGCGTGGTCTTTCCGGAGCCAGACGGGCCAACAACTGCCACGGATTCGCCCCGGGCAATAGCAAGGCTCACATCGTCGAGGATGGTCAGCGTCCCTTCCGGACTGCTAACCTGCTTTGTCAGACCTGCGGCACGCAGCACAGCATCCATGCACTTCAACCTTCGCCCATCAAGTCTGGTCACCGTGGCAGCATTACTGCTCACGTTCCTCGTTGCGTCGCCACTGTCGGCAGAGGCCGACCGGGGCCAGACCGTGCTCGTGGTGGGTGACAGCCTCAGTGCCGCATTCGGCATTGCCCAGGAGGAGTCCTGGGTAGCGCTGCTCGGCGAGCGGCTGCGGGCCAAAGGTTACGGCTATGCCGTGGTGAATGCCAGCATCACGGGTGATACCACCACGGGGGGGCTGAAGCGCCTGCCCCGGGCCCTTAAGCTGCATCAGCCCGCGATCGTGATTATCGAGCTCGGTGGCAATGACGGCCTGCGCGGCACGCCGATCCCGTTGATGCGCAGCAACCTGGCGCAGATGATCGAACTCTCCCAGGCCGCTGGCGCACGGGTGGTGCTAACCGGCATTCAGATTCCAACCAACTACGGCGGTCCCTACACCCGCTCCTTCGCGGCGGTCTACCCGGAACTCGCTAAGCAGCACAAGACCGGCCTCGTGGACTTCATCCTGGACGGAATTGCGCTGGACATCCGGCTTTTCCAGGAAGACGGCATTCATCCAACGGCGGAGGCCCAGAAGATCCTCGTGGACAATGTCTGGCCCGCGCTCGAGAAGGAGCTCCAGGCAATCAGCGGGAAAACAGCCCGGCAATAGTCTGCTGGATCGCCTCGGCCGCGGCCCGCGGCACTGCTGCGTCCCGGATGGGCCGACCCACCACGATGTAGTCGGCGCCGTCGCCGAAGGCCTGCTCCACCGTCACCACACGCTTCTGATCGTCCGAGGGCCGGTTCTCCACGGGCCGAATGCCTGGCGTAACCACCAGCAACCGTCCGTCGATGGCACGCCGCATTGCCGGCAGCTCCAGTCCGGACGCGACGACGCCGTCACAGCCCGCTTCCAGTGCCCGGCGCGCCCGGGAGAGCACCAGCGCCTCGACATCACACTGAAAGCCCAGGTCTGTGAGATCACCCCGGTCGAGGCTGGTAAGTACTGTCACCGCGAGGATCTTCAGGTCGCCCTTGGCGGCTGCCGCGGCTTCCATGATTCCCTGGTTGCCGTGGACGGTGGCAAAGGTAATGCCACGCTTTGCCAGTAGCGATATCGCGCGGCTCACGGTCGCCGGCACATCGAAGAGCTTGAGGTCCGCAAAGACCCGTTTGTTTCTGGCCAGCAGCCAGTCCACCAGCTCGAAGTAGCCACCGGCGGCCATCAGCTCCAGGCCCAGCTTGTAGAAGGTGACGGCATCGCCCAGCTGTTCCGCCACACGGCGCGCCTCGGTGGCGTCGGAGACGTCGAGGGCGAAGATCAGGCGATCACGGGGATCGGCAACGTTTCTGGTGACTGGCATGGCGCGTAGTTTACGGAAGCTGCGCCTTGGGATCGACCAGGCGGCGATAGGCGGAGACGGCGTAGCGGTCGGTCATGCCCGCCACGTAGTCGGCGACGGCCCTGGCGCGGCCCGCCTCGCCCGCTTCAGCCTCCCAGGCCCTGGCGCGCTGCGCGTGCTCCCGGGGCATGGCTTTCAGATCGGCAAGGAAGCGCTGGAACAGGGCCTTGAGCATGTCCTGGGCACGGGAGGTCACATCGATCACCTGCTCGTGCCGGTACAGGTGCCGGCGCAGGTAGCGCTTCAGGACCAGGTGCTCCTTGAGCGTCGCCGGGCTGAGAGCGATCAGCGGCCTGGTCAGCGCGCGCACATCGTCGCTGGAGCGCAGTCGACGGGCCGCGATGTTCCGGCGACTGGTTACCACCAGGTCGGTCACCACCTCGTTGATCATGGCGCGAATGGTCTCGTGGATCAGCACCCGGCGCGGGGCCTGGGGCGCAGCGCGAACCACCGGCTCGTAGTGCCGCCGGAACAGGGGGACCCGGCAGAGGGCAGCCTCCGACAGCAGGCCTGACCGCAGGCCGTCATCCACATCGTGATTGTTGTAGGCGATCTCATCGGCGATATTCGCCACCTGCGCCTCGAGGCTCGGCTGGCCCCTGCCCAGGAAGCGGAGACCCAGCTCGCCGAGCTGCCGGGCATTGCGCTTCGAGCAGTGCTTGAGAATGCCCTCCCGGGTCTCAAAACACAGGTTCAGCCCGGGAAAGCCAATGTAGCGCTGCTCCAGTTGGTCCACCACCCGCAGGGACTGCAGGTTGTGCTCGAAGCCGCCCCAGGCCTTCATGCAGGCATGCAGCGCGTCCTGGCCGGCATGACCGAAAGCCGTGTGGCCCAGATCGTGAGCCAGGGCAATAGCCTCGACCAGCTCGCCGTTGAGGTTGAGGCAGCGGGCCACGGTCCGGCCGATCTGGGCGACCTCAAGGGAGTGCGTGAGCCGGGTGCGGTAGAGATCGCCCTCGTGATTGACGAAAACCTGGGTTTTGTAGACCAGCCGGCGAAAGGCGCTGGAGTGCACGATCCGGTCCCGATCCCGCTGGTACTCCCCACGATAGGGATGGGCCGGATCCGGATACGTTCGGCCCCGGCTCTGGCTTTCGTGGGCCGCCCACGCTGCAAGCCTCACCGAACGAACTGTTCCCGGAGGTAATCCGCCAGCTCGTGGGGGGCGTAGTCGCCGGTGATCCGCGCCGACCCGATCCGGTCCAGAAGTACGAGACGAATCTGCCCGGCGATGACCTTCTTGTCCATGCCCATGGCGGCGAGAAACTGCCCCGGCTCCGCCGGTGGCGGACTCACCGGCAAGTGCAGCCGCCGGAACAGCTGGCGAATGCGTTCCACCGCCTTCGGGTCGAGAGTGCCGAGGCGCGCAGAGAACTCAGCGGCCATGCAGGTGCCGGCCGCCACTGCTTCACCGTGCAGCCACTCGCCATAACCGGCCTTGAGTTCGATCGCGTGACCGAACGTGTGCCCGAGGTTCAGCAGGGCACGGCGGCCCCGTTCGTGCTCGTCCTCGCCCACCACTTCCGCCTTCAGTTCGCAGGAACGGCGGATCACATGCCCCAGGGCGGCAGTATCCCTTCGCAACAGCACTTCCGACTGGGCCTCTAGCCAGGCGAAGAAGTCTGCGTCGGCAATCAGTCCGTACTTCACAACCTCGGCAAGGCCAGCTGAGAGCTCCCGATCTGGCAGGGTGCGCAGCGTGTCGGTGTCGGCCAGGACGCAGATGGGCTGGTGAAAGGCCCCCAGCAGGTTCTTCCCGCCTGGATGATTGACGCCCGTCTTGCCGCCCACCGCCGAATCCACCTGGGCCAGCAGGGTGGTCGGTATCTGGATGAAATCGACGCCGCGCTGGTAGATGGACGCGGCAAAGCCCGCAATATCGCCCACTACCCCACCGCCCAGCGCCAGGACGACACAGTCGCGCCCGTAGCGGGCGTCCACGAGCGCGTCGAGCACGCGGCTGACCGTGGCCATGGTCTTGTGTTGCTCCCCGTCAGGCAGGATCACCGTCGCGATTCGGGAACCGGCGAGGAGCGTCTTCACGGGGTCCAGGTAGATCGGCGCCACGATCTCGTTCGTCACGACCATCACGTCCCGATGACGCAGATGCGCGTCCAGAATGCCGCGCTCGGACAACAGTCCGCTGCCGATCAGGATCGGGTAGCTACGGGCGCCAAGTTCGACGGAGAGGGTGATCAACATGCCGCTATGTTACGTCGGATTTCCCGGACGACCGCCGGCACCCTGCGGCCATCGGTCTCGACGACCAGATGCGCGATCTCACGGAACTGGGGATCACGGATGGCCATCAGTTGCGCCAGGACTTCCCGGGGATTTCCGCTCTTGAGCATCGGCCGCTCCCGGCCGTGCCGCGTGCGCTTGAGCTGCTGGTCTACGGTGGCGTGCAGATACACAACGAAGCCACGGCTGTGCAGGTGCGCCCGGTTCTCCGCGCGCTGGGCGGAACCACCACCAGTGGCAAGGACAATACCCGGCAGCTGGGTCAATTCGTCGATCACCTTGCACTCCCGCTGGCGGAACCCCTCTTCGCCCTCCCGCTCAAAAATGAACGGAATATCCACGCCGCTACGCTCCTCGATCGCGTCATCACTGTCGACGAATTCCCGACCCAGTTCCCTCGCCAGCCGTCTGCCAACGGCCGACTTGCCGGAGCCCATGGGGCCGATGAGGAAGATGCTGGTGGGCGACATGGCGCGGAGTGTTGGCGATCAGAGCAGGAGCGTCAACGGGGAGTCGGCTACAGGAACATCAAAAAGAGCAGGCCGGCAAAGGCCGGCCTGCTTGTGTCAACGCGCCATCGAATCGCTCACGGAGGCGGCGGCTGCGCGCAGGCGAGCGGTGCAGCGGTCGGACTGGTATCGACGGCGCCGAACGGGCTCACAACACCCGGGGGCGCCGCGTTGATATCCGAAATATCGTCAGCGAGGGCCTCCAGTTCGAAAGTCGAAGACTTGCCAAACTCGGTGCCCTGCACACTCGCCCGGGCCTGAATGCGGACGTCGAGCCAGAGATTGTAGTTCTCCGGGTAGAGGACGCAGACCCGCGCCCGGCCATCGTTACCCGTCGTAACAGTGGCCTGGGCAGTTCCGGCGGCTGCAAGGTTCGAGCAGGGCGAATTCGCGGGTGCGTTCGCGGCAACGGGCGCGACGAGCGCGATGTTGCCCGCTTCGAGGAGGCCACTGCCATTGAGATCCTCGAAAGGGACGGTATCCAGGATGCCGTTAAAGTTCACATCCTCATCGGGGCAACTGAGTGGGTCGAAGGTCGACGGCACCGGCTGCTTGACCCAGGCGTCGCCGTCAACCGGGACATAGAGATTGCCCTTCTTGAAGTTGACTGAGCGGATGCTGACCGTAACGGGCTGGCCGGCGACGGCATTGCCATCCGCATCCGTCAGGAAAATCACCCACTCCTTCGCGAACGTGGCCGTGCCCAGCTCGAAGAGTTCATTGCCGGTACCCAGCGAGATGGCCAGGGCCTGGCCCGTTACCGTCAGGTTGACGGTATTGGTGATCGTCGTTGCGCCCTGCTGCACAGTACCAGTCACTGTCACGCCATTGAGGGGGCTCTGGTTAGGGCCGGCCGTATAGACGATGGTCGCCCTGCCGTTGCTGCCGGTGGTCGCGACAGGTGCCGACAAGGACCCGCCCGTGTTGTCAGTGAGCGAGAAGCTGACCGTCTTGTTCTTGACGAGATTGCCGGCCGGGTCGCGGACGACGGCAGTGATCTGCGACTGGTTGCCAACGCGCACGCTGGACGGCTCGGCCTGAACAATTAGCGTCGCGGCGTCTGTGGCCACGAACTCAACGGTCCGGCTGGTAATGCCACCACCTGGGCGGATCACGGCAACCGTCGCCACGCCGGCGGTGCTGGACTGGAGGTCCAGCGTGGCCTGGCCGGCGCCGGCGGTGGTCGCCGATGAGGCCGGTGTTGCCGTCGCGGGCAGGAAGAACGAGCCGCGGCTGGTGGCGAACTGCAGTACCTGACCGTTCTGTGGTGCCCCGGAGACCAGCCAGTCCGCCGTTACCGTCTGACTGGTGTTCAACGGGATCTCGAAGCCATCAGTGGCGGGCGTCGTGACTGAAAAACTGTCGCCGGTGACCGCGGGAACGACAACCGAGTCGACTGAAGTATCACCCAGGGCGCTCGCAGTGACCGTGTCGGTGCCGGAATTGGTGGCGGTCAGCGTCAGCGTGGCGTCTCCCGACCCGCCAGTCACGACGCTGGCCGGTGACAAGCCATTATTAAGGCTGGACGTGATGGTCACGGCCTGGCCGGCTATGCCGGCGTTCGCAGAGTCCTCGACGCGGACACTGCAGGGTCCGTTGGCGGCGAGGGCAATGGTGTCTGCACAGTCAATGGTCACTTCGGTATTGATGACGTTGACGTCGACAGTGCCGGTGGCGGAGCCGGCCGAGGCAGACACTCTAATGGTCCGGTTGGACACATCGGTCCCATTGGACAGCCGGGCGAGAGCCTGACCGTTTGCATCGGTGTTCAGCTGCACAACCGATACGGAGCCATTCGCGTTCGCGCCGAACAGAACAGGCACATCGGCAAGCACGACGTTGTTTGAGTCACGCACAATCGCCGTGATGTCGACCGTGGTCAAGCCAGACTGGTCAGAAGGCAGCGTCGTCGAGGCTGAGAGCACCTGGACTGACGCCACCTCCGCGCCCCCGGCCGACGGACTTCCGGTGATCGTATTCTCACCGCCACACGACACCAGAACAGCCGATGCCGCGAGCACACACAACGTTAGTAATTTCTTCAACACGATAACTCCCTCACCACGTGCCCGGCAGCCAAGCGGCCTGCCTGGCCCATTCCCTAGTAAATGTTGGCCCTGGTAAATATTGGCCTTAGTAAATGTTCGAACCTTCCTTCAGGATCTTCGGCGTCACGAAGATCAGGAGCTCCGACTTGTTCGAGACCTTGCGGGTGGAGCGGAAGAACGCCCCCAAACCGGGAATATCGCCCAGGAACGGCACCTTCGAAACATCTTCCGACTCTTCCGTCTCGTAGATACCGCCGAGGACCACGGTCTGGCCGTTGTCCACCAGGACCTGCGTCTGAATCGCCCGCGTGTCGATGCTGGGTATAGAACCGCCAAGTTCGTTGCTCACCTGCGCACCAACACTGTCCTTGGTGACCACCAGATCCAGAATGATCCGGTCATCCGGTGTGATCTGCGGCGTCACCGTCAGGCTCAGCACGGCCTCCTTGAACTGGGTGGTCGTTGCGCCGCTGGAGGACGCCTCCTGGTAGGGAATCTCGACGCCCTGGCGAATAGAGGCTTCTTTCTGGTTGGCCGTGATCACTCGCGGCGAAGACACAACCTCGCCCCGGCCCTCGGCCTGCAGGGCAGAGAGCTCGAGATCCACAAGGAAATCGTCGTTCAGCAGCGCAAGGGCGAGCTTGCCGGCCGGGTTGGCTATCGGCAGATTCACCATGTACCGCTCGGCGAGCGGTGGTATTTCCACCGGGAATGGCTGGCCAGTGGTGTTGATGTTGTCGACGGCCGAATTGACGATGGTGTTCGCGCCCGCGCCCGAACCGGTGACCGCCAGCAGGCCGTCGCCCTGCTCAGACACCTGTGTCACGCCCCACCGGATACCGAGATCGCGGCTGAAATCGTCACGCACGATGACGATGCGCGCCTCAATCAGAACCTGCCGCACGGGAATATCGAGAGTGCTGACGAGCCGGCGAATCTCGGCAATCCGTTCGGGAACGTCCTGCACCATCAGCGTATTGGTGCGGTCGTCGATGCCGACGGAGCCACGTTCCGAAAGGAGGGAATTGTTGTTGGAGCCGCTCAGGAGCTCAGCCAGGTCGGAAGCTTTCGCGTAATTCACCTGGACGTACTCGGAAACCAGGGGCTCAAGCTCAAGGATAGCCTTGCGGGATTCCAGGTCAGCCTTTTCCCGGGCAGCAATCTCGTCGGCCGGGGCCACGATGATGACGCCGCCATTTTCCCGCATATCCAGACCCTTGGTGGCCAGCACGATATCCAGCGCCTGGTCCCAGGGGACGTTCTGCAGGCGCAGGGTCACGTTGCCCTGCACGGTGTCGGACACGATGATGTTGCGGCCGCTGACGTCAGCCAGCAGCTGCAGGACTGCACGCGTTTCTATGTCCTGAAAGGACAGCGTCAGCCGTTCGCCGGTGTATTCGCGACTAGCACTGAAGAGTGTCGGCTTGCCCGCGACTGCCTGCTGGACCACCGGGGCGACTTCCACAGTGAAGACGTTGTCGGACTGATAGGCAAGCTCCTCGAAGGGCAGATTGGCCGCAATGCTCACCTGTGCGCCGGACGGCTTGCGACTGGCCTCGATCACGTTCACGGGAGTGCCGAAGTCAGTGACGTCCAGGCGCTTAAGGAGGCTGTCGGGCAATGTCGTGCCGTTGAATGAGAGAAGGATTCGGTCGCCTTCCTTCCGGACATCCACCGGGGTGCCGGGATCGGACAGCGTGATGACCACGCGACCGCCGCCATTATCACCACGACGGAAGTCCAGATTAGAGATCTGACGGCCGCCGCGAGCGGCGCCGGCTGGTGCGGAAGCCGCCGCCACAGCAGCAACAGGGGCAGCCGCCGGGAAGGTGGCGACACCGGCATTGGCGGATCCGGCCGCGCCGAGGGTAACCACCACGGCATTGCCATCCACGCGGGTCTCGTAGGGGACCATGCTATTGAGATTCAGGACCACGCGGGTCCGGCCCTGGGCTTCGGCCGCCAGGATCGTGTCCAGGGAGCCAACGCGGACGTCCTTGCGCCGCGACGCCAGCGCCAGTGTCGTGCCCGGCAGATCAACGGAGATGCGGGCCGGATTGTCTATGGTGAAAGCCAGTGGCGCGGGCGCGGGCCCTGAGGTCAGCAGCCGCAGCTCAATGCGGGCGCCCGGGAGCTCCACCACCTGAATATCCTGGAGTTGATTCCCTGCCTGAGACGCACTCTGAGCAGTTGCCGCCGGCACGCCGATGAGCGTGAGGCAAATCCCGCCGATCACTACTGCGAGACTGCGGCCAATGGCGTTTAGCCACCCAACCGTCGTTCCGCGAAACTCATTGCCCCTGGTCGTGCTCATCATCCCGTACTCCCAAACTGTCCTGTGTCGGCGACCGGCCACTAGCCCCGCCCCTTGTTAGTCGAGTGCGATCGCGGCGGATCGCTTGTAGAAGGCACCGGTGCCATCCGGCACCAGCTCCTCAATCTGTATTTCCGACTGGGTTACCGCCACGACACGGCCGTCGTACTGGCCGATGTAGTTGCCGGGTCTAACCTTGTGCAGCAACCCATCCTGGGTCTGCACGAGCCCATAGGTGTTGCTGCCCTGAGTGAGTGTGCCGGCCATCGCCAGCGTATCGATGGAGAACTGCTCGAGATACTCCTTGGGCCGCGTGGCTTCCGGTCGGGGCCCGGCGACTCCGCCACGGCCGGCTGGCTTGTCAGGCACGAAGGGCGAACGCAGGTTGGACGCTTCATAGGTAAACATTTCGTAGGGCTTGACCTGCGGCAGTGGATCGATGCGGCCACCGGGCTTTGCCTTTACCTGATCGATGTACTTGAGCAGATCGGATTGACCGCTGCCGCAACCGGCCAGCGCCAGCGCCAGCGTTGAGACCAGCAGGAAGGAAAAAGTTTTTACGGAGCACCCCATCGCCATCAACCCTTCTTCACTGCCTTGGGCTTCGGCTTACCCTTGCTGTTATCGCGGGTCGTCCGGGCTTTGCCTTTGCCACGGTTGTCCTTGCCCGCCTCGCCTTCCGCGGCGGCGGCTACCTCCTCCTCATCGAGATAGCGGTAGGTCTTGGCAGTCACGTTCAGCACCAGCTCGTCGAAAGAGGAATCCTTGCCCTTCGGGATGATCTCGATGTCGTGCAGGGTCACGATCCGGGGCAGCGCAGCGATCTCGCTGACAAACTGGCCGAACTCGTGATACGAGCCGGACAGGCGGATCTTGATCGGCTTCTCCGCGTAGAAGTCCTTGCGAGCTTCTTCGGTGGGCTGGAACAGCTCCTCCTGCAGACCAGCGCCCAGGCCGGTCTGGGAGATATCCACCAGAAGATTGGGAATCTCGGTCTTGCCGGGCAGCTGGCGCAACATGGTGCCGAAGGAACGCTCAATCTCGGAGAGCTGCGCCTTGTAGGCAGTGAAATTTGCGGCCTTCTTCTGCTTGGCCTCAAAGGTGACGCGGAGCTCCCTCTCCTCGGCCTGGGCCTTCTCGAGCCGCGGCATCTGGTTTTGCCAGATGAAGAACCAGAACGCCCCTGCGGTCGCAATGAAGAAAAACAGGACCATGAAAAACGCCTGGATGGGCAGCGGCCAGCGACCAATATCGTTTATGTCGAGGCTCTTGAGATCTTCGATGAAGCTCATTTCCCAGCCTCCTCTTCAGTCGTGGACACCTGGTCGGCATACACGGTGAATTGGGAAGAACGGCCGGCAAACTGGCCTGTTTCGACTGGCCCGTCGGTCTTCTTTGGCTTCGAGCCGCTGTCACGCACCTCAACGACCTGCAAATCGGGTTGCGTCAGCCACTTGGACTTGTCGATATTGCGCATGAACGCCGATACGCGCGTGTTGGACTCTGCATCACCCTTGATCTCGATGCGCCGGCCAGTCTGCTTCACGGATATCAGTCGCACCCCATCGGGCAGGGTCTGGACCAGTTCGTCAAAGACGTGGACGATTTCAGGCCGGCTGCGCTGGAGCTGCTCAATAATCGCCATCCGGGCCAGGAGGCGCTCCTTCTTTGCCTCGAGCTCGAGAATATCCGCGATGCGCTTGTCGAGAGCCGAGATCTCCGTCTTCAGCAGATCATTGCGGCTGTTCTGGTTGCCGATGATGCCGTCCATTACGAAATTGGAGATCAGCACGGCCAGGCCGGCAGCTCCCAACGAGGCTCCCAGTCCGATAAAGAACTGGTTACGCCGCCGGGTTCGCAGTTCTGCCCGCCAGGGCAGCAGATTTATTCTTGGCATCTTAGTCGAAGCTCCGCAGCGCCAGTCCACACGCCGTCAGCAACGCAGTGGCGTCCCGCCGAATTCCCTGGGACTTCGCCTTGCTGGAGATTTTCATCTGGCCGAGCGGGTCCCCAATCTCGGTGGGGATGCCCACCTTGCTCGAAATCATGTCTGCGACACCAGAGATGTTGGCACAACCCCCGCAGACCAGAATCTGGTCGGGCTGCTCGCGGCCACCGCCGGAAGCCAGGAAAAACTGCAGCGACCGACTGACCTGCTGGGTCATGTCATCGATGAAGGGCACCAGAACCTCGGGCTCGTAGTTGCCCGGCAACCCGCCTTCCTTCTTGGCGCGACCCGCGTCCTCGAGGCTGAGGCCATAGGTGCGCATGATCTCTTCAGTCAGTTGCTGCCCTCCGAAGGAGAAGTCACGGGTGTAGATCACCCGCATATCCTTGAGCACGCTGAATGTGGTGTTGCTGGCGCCGAAGTCGACGATCGCGATCAGGTGCTGCATGCCCCCGTCGGGCATTTGATGGGCCAGCAGATTGCAGGCGTTCTCCAGGGCGAACGGCTCCACATCGACCACTTTGGCCACGAGCCCAGCGGCTTCCACGGCAGCCTTGCGCTGATCCACGTTCTCGGTGCGCGTCGCAACGAGGAGCACGTCGAGCATTTCGGGATCGCTGGCAGAGGGGCCCATCAGCTCGTAGTCGAAGCTGACTTCCTCCATGGGAAACGGGATGTACTGGTCGGCCTGGATTTCCACCTGGCCTTCGAGCTCCCGGGCGGAGAGCCGCCTGGGCATCTGGATGATCTTGGTGATGGCGGCATCGCCGCTGATTGCGATCGCCGCATCTCGGGAGCTGGTACCCGCGCGCTTCATCGCACGGCGAATGGCCTCACCGACCGCAGGCGCATCGACGATGGTTTTCTCATTGATCGCGTTCGGCGGCGTCGGCTCGGCGGCATAGCTCTCAGCGCGATAGCTTCTGCCACTCTGCGTCAGCTCGATGAGCTTGATCGAGGAGGTTGTAATATCAAGGCCAATCAAGGGCCGGGAACGTGAGCCGAAAAGCACTGCTTTTCCCTTCTAACTCCAGAGGTTGCACAAACAACGTCTTCGGCGCGTCACAAATTCGATTTAACCATATATCACCGCCGATAGAAACGCGATGTGACGCGCATCACCGGCCGGGGCCATATGGGCCCTTCAGGACCTGCAATTTCCAACGGTCCGCCAGAATGCGGCGAGGTATGGCGTGGCGTGCTCATGCACGTCCGCACGAATGAGGGCTCGTATGCGAGCGGTTGCAGACTGCCAACGCTACAGGCGTCGCGCCGTCTGGCAGCCCCGCTGTCATAGAACCCTGCACCCCTCGTGGCGCCCCAATCTGTGGCTCCACATCTCGCGCAGTCCCTTAGACCGGTGGCTTTGCGTCCCCACCTTTCAGTAGGTTTGCCCAAAGACCTCAGCCAATATGCATAATCGCGTCGGGCCGCGCAAGGTACCCTTCCCGCTTCTGCATGAAATTACTCATCCGGGCTTTTCTGGGGCTGTTCGGCGTCGCGCTGACGGTCCTCATCGCTGCGGGGGCTGCTGGCGCGGCCACCTGGTACTTCCTGTCCCCGGGTCTCCCATCGGTAGACACCATGCGGGACGTTCCTCTCCAGGTCCCGCTCCGGATCTATTCCCGTGACGGACGTCTCATTGCGCAACTTGGCGAGTTCCGCCGGATCCCCGTCCGGTATGCCGATATTCCCGAGGTGGTCGTACAGGCGGTACTCGCGGCCGAGGATGACCGCTTCTTTGAGCATCCGGGGTTTGACTATCAGGGGCTGGTCCGGGCCGGAACGAACTTCGTGCTCACCGGGCAACGCACTCAGGGCGGCAGCACCATCACCCAACAGCTGGCGCGTGCCTACTTCCTCACACCGGAACGCACTTTCGTGCGCAAGGCCAGGGAACTGCTCCTGGCCCTGCAAATCGAGCAGACCTTCAGCAAGGAAGACATCCTCGCCCTCTACCTGAACAAGATCTTCTTTGGTCAGCGTGCTTACGGAATTGCAGCGGCGGCGGAAGTGTATTTCGGCAGAGGCCTGAACCGGCTGTCCGCAGCTGAGGCTGCGTTGCTGGCAGGCATCCCCAAGGCCCCTTCGCTATTAAATCCGGTATCGGATCCCGGCCGGGCCGAGGAGCGCCGGGCGTATGTCCTCCGGCGGATGCTCGAACTCGATTTCATCGACGAGCCAGCCTACGCCGCGGCCCTCGCCACTCCCATCGAATCGAAGCTGCACGGCCCGACAGTCGAGCTCGACGCGCCATACATTGCAGAAATGGTGCGCGCTGAAATGGTCACCCGCTTTGGGGCCGATGCCACGAGCGGCGGTTACCGCGTGATAACCACCATCGACAGCCGGCTGCAGGGTGATGCCGACCGGGCGCTGCGTACCGCGCTACTGGAGTACGACCGCCGGCATGGTTTCCGCGGCGCTCTGGAGCGGGACGCGCTGGGCCGACTCGACGGGACTCTTCCGCGCGAAGAAGCACTCCAGCGCCTGCTGGACGCTTACCCGGTGCACCCCGACCTCTTCCCCGCCGTAGTCACGGACCTCGGTCGCGACAACTCAGCGACGTTCTATGTGCACGACTTGGGCACTGCGACTGTGCCCTGGTCAGGCCTGCGCTGGCGTGCTTTCGTAGACGATGACACGGTGGGCCCCTCACCGCAGGCAGCGGCAGACATGGTGGCAGTGGGCGACGTGGTCTATCTGCTCCGGACCGTTAACCGCGGCTGGCTTCTCGCGCAGCTGCCGGCGGTCCAGGGCGCTCTTGTGGCACTCGACCCCATGGACGGAGCCACCGTGGCTCTGGCCGGCGGATACGACTTCTTCGCCAGCAAGTTCAACAGGGCAGTGCAGGCCAAGCGGCAACCCGGGTCGTCCTTCAAGCCCTTCGTTTACTCGGCCGCCCTGGAGCGTGGATTTACGCCCGCGACCGTCATCAACGACGCGCCCATCGTGTTCGGCAATGCGGGACCGAACCAGGAGGAGTGGCGCCCCCAGAACAACACGGGCCGATTCTATGGTCCAACCCGCTTCCGGGAAGGGCTGGTGCAGTCCCTGAACCTGGTATCGATCCGGATCCTGCTCCGAACCGGCGTGGGGCGGGCGATCCGCCATATCAAGGCGTTCGGCCTTCCCGACAGCGCCATGCCCCGCAATCCCACCATGGTCCTTGGCAGTGGCGCCGTAGCGCCGCGGGATATGGCTGCCGGATTTGCCGGATTTGCCAACGGCGGTCACCGGGTGGATCCCTATCTGGTCGAGCGAATAGAGGATGCACGCGGCGCGGTGATTTTCGAGGCTCCGCGCAAGTCTGTCTGCGAGAGCTGCACGGCCCTGTGGGACGCCAGTGTAAAGCCGGCGGCTCTGCCAGTCGCGGCAGCACTTCCGCCCGCCGTCGAGGCCGCTGCCGAGTCGGAGGTCGCCAAGCCCAGGGGCCGGCCGGGACAAGAGGTGCCGATTTACCAGGATGCGGCTGAGATGATGGCCCATGCGGAGTCCTGGCGGCCGGACGTCAGCGAGTCTCCGGTATTTCTGGCGGATGACGCGCAGGCGCCGCGAATAATCACTCCCGAAAACGCTTATCTGATGTACGACATGATGCGTGACGTGATCCGCAGGGGCACGGGTCGACGTGCGCTGGCACTCGGTCGCGCGGATCTGGCCGGCAAGACGGGCACGTCCAACGATCGGCGTGACGCCTGGTTCAGCGGTTTCAACACGAGACTGGTGGCCACGGCGTGGGTGGGCTTCGACCAGGAAAGAACGCTAGGCTCCCGGGAAGAAGGCAGTCGCACAGCGTTGCCCATGTGGATGTACTTCATGTCAGAAGCGCTGAAGGGAGTCCCTGAAAGCCCACTGGCCCGACCGGTCGGCATGGTTACGGCACGAATTTCGGCGGACACGGGGCTGCTCGCTCTAGCCGGCACGCCTAATGCCGTTTTTGAACTCTTTCGCGAGTCCGACCTGGCCAACCTTGGCACGGATCCGGGTGATGGCCTGGCGACAGGCGGGTTCGGTACGCCAGTAGCTGATGACGATGAGATCTTCTGACAGCAGCAACCGCCGCGGACCAGGACGACCCGCCCCACGGCGTTCGACGCCACACCGTCCGGATGGGCCTGATCATCGTCGCTCAGCGGTGGCCGCCGAGGCCGCGCGCATCATTCAGGAAGAGGGCCTGACCGACTTCCGGGGAGCCAAGGCCAAGGCAGCGCAGCGTCTGGGTCTGGGCCGGAATGCGCCGCTCCCCGATAACGAGGAAATCGAGGCAGCGTTGGCCGAGCGCACCCGGATATTCCACAGCGACACGCAGCCGCAATTGCTCGATGGCCTGCGCCACGCTGCCTTCGAGATCATGCGTGGTCTGGCCCCGTTTCACCCACGCCTGGTGGGTGACGTGCTCAGTGGAAACGCCACCCTCCACTCGCGCGTGGATCTGCACCTGTTCAGTGACACCGCAGAAGCCGTTGGGAGCACCCTGGAGACGCTGGGAATCGGTTACGGGGATCTGGCGCGCCGGCATCGCCTGCGTCGCGACGAGGTCGATACCTTTCCGGGCTATCATTTTTCAGCGCACAACTGCGACTTCTCGAGCACGGTGTTTCCGCTGCGCCTGCGCGGTCATGCGCCGCTGAGTCCGGTGGATGGCCGACCCATGCGACGCGCCAGCCTGAAGGAACTGGCCGAGCTGTTGAAACTGCCACCAATGTAGGAGCGCCTTCAGGCGCGACCCCAACCCGCAAGAGACTCGCGGACTCGATTCTCGCGGTTCGGGGTCGCGCCTGAAGGCGCTCCTACAAACGCTTGCCGATGTCGAGGTAGTCGCGCGTAGTCGGGCCGGTGTAGAGCTGCCGCGGACGACCGATGCGGCCGTCCGGATCCGTGATCATTTCCGTCCAGTGAGCAACCCAGCCGACAGTGCGCGCGATCGCGAACATCACGGTATACATCGACTTGGGGATGCCGAGTGCCCGGTAAATGATGCCTGAGTAGAAATCCACGTTCGGGTAGAGCTTCTTCTCGACGAAATAGGGGTCCTTGAGGGCTATTTCCTCGAGCCGGAGGGCCAGCTCGAAGAGCGGCTGATTGTGGCCGAGCCGCGCCAGCACCTTGTGGCAGGTCTCGCGGATGATCGTCGCCCGCGGATCGTAGTTTTTGTAGACGCGGTGACCGAAGCCCATGAGGCGGAACGGGTCGTCCTTGTCCTTGGCCTTGGCAATGAACTTCGGGATGTTGGCAGAGGTACCGATCTCCTCAAGCATTTTCAGTACCGCTTCGTTGGCGCCACCGTGGGCGGGGCCCCACAAGGCGGAGATCCCGGCCGAGATCGCGGAGTAGGGATTGGTGCCTGAACTGCCGGCCATGCGCACTGTGGAGGTACTGCAGTTCTGCTCGTGATCCGCATGCAGGATGAAAAGCAGGTCCAGAGCTTCGGCTGCCACCGGGTCAATGTGGTAGGGCTCGGGTGGCACGGCAAAGAACATGTGCAGCAGGTTCGAGCAGTAGCTCAGGTCATTCCGTGGATAGGTGAACGGCTGCCCGAGAGAGTGCTTGTAGGCCGCCGCAGCAATGGTGGGCAGCTTGGCGATGATCCGGTGGGCAAAAATATCCCGGTGCCGTGGATTAAGGATGTCGGTGGTGTCGTGATAGAAGGCCGACATCGAGGCCACCACGCCCGCCACCATGGCCATCGGGTGGGCGTCGTAGTGAAAGCCGGTGAACAGCCGGAGGATCGTCTCGTTCAGCATCGTGTGGGTGCGAATCGTCCGATCGAACTCCACCAGCTGGCCCTGACTGGGGAGCTCGCCGTAGAGAAGCAGCCAGGCCACTTCGATGAATGAACTCTTGGCGGCGAGCTGCTCCACCGGATACCCGCGATACATCAGAATGCCCGCGTCGCCGTCGATGTAGGTGATCTTGCTTTCGCAGCTGGCAGTGGACCCATAGCCGGGGTCGTAGGTGAAGAGCCCCTCACCCGTAAACAGGTTCCGGATATCGACTACGTCGGGACCGGTGGTGCCGGCGCGGGACTTGAGTTCGAACTCCTGGCCCGAAACCTTGTCCCTGACGGTGTAGGTTCTGCCGTCTCTCTTGGCGTCGCTCATGATCGTGTCCGGCTGGGTTCGGGCCAACTCAATAAAATATTATAGGTGAAGGCGCCGACGCAGCACACCCGTCCGGATCACGATTCCAGCGGCTGACAGAGGAGGAGATCTGACTTCGGAGGTCAGCCGGAGGCGCTAGCCGGGCTGGCTGTACCTGCGACGGAATTTGTCGACTCGGCCGGCGGTGTCGAGAGTCTTCTGCTTGCCCGTGTAGAACGGGTGGCAGGACGAACACACTTCGACGTGCAGATCGCGGCCCAAGGTGGAGCGGGTTGTGAATTCGTTGCCGCAGCTGCAGGTGACTTTGAGGTCGGTGTAGGCGGGATGGATATCAGCTTTCATGCAAAGTCACCGTCAGGATGTGTGGGTTGAGTCGCGGGGGCGAGAGGATAGCCAGAAGGCGGCGGAGCCGCAAGGCGCCGGGGGTCGTGCCACTTATCCACAGAAGCTGTGGATAAGTCTGTGGACAGCGGTCGACCCTCCGGACTTAATTCCAGTCCGCAACGCGCAATCCTGCCTTTGGCCTGACTTTGGCGAAGTTTTAGCCATGCACTTTTATTAATAAAAACATTAGGTTGTAATGCAGACCCATTTATTCAATTTAGCATCGCATGCGTATCTATCTGATAGTTTGCGACCGTTAAGGATTGTGAGTAACCCTCTTTACCGCGCTCCCTCACGAGGCCCCAGCAGGGCCCGCAATCGCCCCAGGGCCTGACCCCGGTGGCTCCGTACATTCTTGGCCTCGGCGTCCAGTTCGGCTGCTGAGAGCCCGGTCTCGATATCCAGAAAGAGCGGGTCGTAGCCGAATCCACCGCGTCCCTGGGGCGCCGTCAGGATTCGGCCTTCCCAGGCGCCCTCGGCAATCAGAGGCGACCGGTCAGCAGGCCCCCCAAGCCAGACCAAGGCACAGCGATAGCGGGCCGTGCGCTCCGCATCCGGGATCCCGGCCAGTTCCGCCAGCAGCTTCGCATTATTCGCGGCGTCGTCCGCCTCAGACCCTGCATAGCGCGCGGACCGGATGCCCGGTGCGCCGCCGAGAGCGTCCACTTCGAGCCCGGAGTCATCGGCAAGGGCGGGCAAGCCGGTGACCTGTGATGCGTGACGGGCTTTCAGCAGGGCATTGGCAAGGAATGTGGCGCCGGTCTCCTCGACCGGGGAAACACCAAAATCGGACTGGGGCCGGACACGCCAGGCCATGCCCAGCAGTGCCTGAAATTCCCTGACCTTGCCCGCATTGCCACTGGCGAGTACGAGGTCAGCCACGAGGGGATCAGGGGCGGCGGCGTTGGCCAAAGGCGGCTACGGACTCGATCTGCGCCTGCATGATGCCGCGCACACCGGTGGCGGCGAGGTCGAGCAGGTGGTCGAGCTCGTCCCGGCGAAAGGCATGGCCCTCCGCCGTGCCCTGCACCTCGATGAAGTGGCCGGCTTCATTCATGACCACATTCATGTCGGTCTCGGCACCGCTGTCTTCCGCGTAGTCCAGATCGAGGACGGGCTGGCCCCGGTAGATGCCGACCGAAACTGCCGCCACCTGACCGTGCAGGGGACTCGATGCGATGGCGCGAGTGCCGACGAGCGCCTGCACTGCCAGCACGAGGGCCACGTAGCTGCCCGAAATTGCGGCCGTCCGGGTGCCGCCGTCGGCCTGCAGGACGTCGCAGTCCAGCGTGATCGTGCGTTCGCCAAGCGCCTCGAGGTTGACCGATGCGCGCAGCGAACGGCCGATCAGCCGCTGAATCTCGAGCGTGCGTCCGGTCTGCTTGCCCTGGGCCGATTCACGCCGTGTCCGGGTGTGTGTCGCCCGGGGCAGCATGCCGTACTCTGCCGTGATCCAGCCTCGGCCGGAGTTGCGTAGGAAGGACGGAACGCCGTTTTCGACGCTGGCGGTGCAGAGCACACGAGTCTCGCCGAAGCTCGCCAGTACCGACCCCTCCGCGTAGCGCGTGAAGGCAGTGTCGAAGCTGATTTTGCGCAATTCTGCGGCGCCCCGTCCGCTGGGCCTGGCGGAAACCGGCGGGGCGCTCATCCTGCCGTGGCTTTCGGCTGACCTTTTGCCGGGCGCTTGCTCTGACTCTCGGCAGGGCTCTGGGCGGGGCTCTGGCTCTTCTTGCCAAGGTAGCGAAGCGCAGCCGCAGAGGTGTTATCGCTGTATGGGCCGCAGGCCCGCACGGACTGCTCACCGAGTCTCCGCAGTCCGGCAGAGAGTGCCTCCCCGTCCGCCGCAAGAGCGCCGATCCGCTCGTCGCCGAGACCGGACCACAGCCCATCGGTACAAACCAGCAAAACGTCGCCGGGGACGAGGAGTTTCTGGCGGCTGATGGCCATGCCGGGCAGCCACGCGTCGCCGCCCAGGCAGCACTCGACGAAATTGCGCATGGGGTGCGCGGCGATTTCATCTTCGGTAATCACACCCTCCTGCAGGAGCAGCTCGACATGACTGTGGTCCCGGGTGCGCTCACGAACGGCGCCCCTGCGCAGGTGATAAATACGACTGTCACCCACGTGGGCGAAGAAGGCCGCGTCATCCTGGATCAGGCACAAGGCGCAGGTGGCCCGGGGCCGGGATTCCAGAGAGAGGCGTGCGCCCAGCGTCACGAGATTCAGGTGGGCTCGGCCGATGGCGAGGTGCAGGAACCCGATCGGGTCGAAGACCGGATGGGTAATGCGGTTGAACGCATCCCGGACGGTCTCGATTGCCAGCTGGGCCGCCTTGGCGCCGTCAGCATGGCCGCCCATGCCATCGACGGCAATGAGCAGGACGGCGCGCTCTCCCGCCAGTACCTGCACGCGATCCTGATTCTCCTCGCGATCGCCAATCAGGCTCAGATCTGCGTACTCGACGCGCAAGAGAACTCCAACCGCAATGCTGAGAGAGAAAAGGTGGTGTGTGGCAATCGGAGAAAGCGGAACTACAATGGCCACTGTCCCAATACCACCTCCCAAACAGTCTAAGCGCCGCCCAGAGCCAATGCACAGTAATTTTGTCCAAAACGTGCGAGCCGTCGCGTGATCCGGAGCATGACCGGCTTCGCCCGGACCGAAACCGCAACACCCCAGGGCCAACTGCTGTGGGAAGTGCGTTCCGTTAATAACCGGTACCTGGAAGTCCAGCTGAAACTGCCCGACTTCTGCCGGCCGCTGGAGGCGGATCTGCGCCAGCTGGCTACCAACCAGCTCGGTCGCGGGCGCGTTGAGGCGACCTTGTCCCTGCGGGCGGGCGAAGGGCGGGCACCGGCGGGACGACTAAACCTCGCACTCATCCGCCAGCTGGCCACGCACCTGCATGCCGTGGCCGGCGAACTGAGAAGCGCAGCCGCCGTGAGTCCGCTCGACCTGCTGCGGTGGCCCGGCGTCCTGGAACAGGAAGAGCAGGACCCGGCCGCATTGTTTCCCGTCGTCCTGCAGACCTTCGAAGCGGTCATCGCTGATCTGAACGGCGCTCGCAGCCGCGAGGGCGCCCGTATTCACGACATGCTGGAACGCCGGGTGACCGAGATCGAGGCCAACGTCGCCGGCGTGGTGGGGCGGCTGCCCACCGTGCTGGCCCGCATCCGCGAGCGCATGGCCGAGCGCATCGCTGCTCTCGGTGTGCCCGCCGATCCCGATCGGCTGGAACTGGAGATCGTGCTGCTCGCGCAGAAGCTGGACGTCAGCGAGGAGCTCGACCGGCTTACCGCGCACCTGGCAGAGTTTCGCGACAACGTGCGTTCGGGCGCGCCGGTGGGGCGACGCCTGGACTTTCTGGTACAGGAACTGAACCGGGAGGCGAACACGCTGGCCTCAAAATCGGCCGATGCGGAGACGACGCGGCACGCGGTCGATACGAAGGTGCTGATCGAGCAGATTCGGGAGCAGGTGCAGAATGTGGAGTGATCTCTCGGAGCTAGAGCACCCTTAATCCGCGAACGTCAGCGGTGGCACCTGAGGAGATTGGCGAGCAGGTCGGCCCGGATCACGCGATCCACGGCCTCCACCAGGGTCACGCCGTCCGCGGCCTCCACCAGGGACACCGGGCCGCCCGCTCATTTCTTTTCGTGGCCGGCACCTTAGCCCCCTCTGGCTGCCCCAGCTTGTCATTTCAGGTCAGGCTTCATTCAATAGCTGGCGATGCTGCTGCAGTATTGCAAAAGGGTCTGCCGGGTCCTGCCACTGACTGATATCGTCACGTTCCTGTGAGCCCTGCTGGTTCCGACGGGTAGCGGGCCAGCCAGCCGACACAATCTCAATCATTGGGAACCGGTTTCTTGTCTGATCTAACGTCGAGTAAATCCGCGGGGCGCGGCGACCGCCGCGGCACCCTGCTGGTCCTCTCCGCCCCGTCCGGCGCCGGCAAGACCACCCTCGTGAAAGCGCTACTCGCCCGGGACCCCAGCCTGCGCTTCTCGATCTCCTACACCACACGGCTACCACGGCCGGGCGAAACGGATGGCAAGGACTACTGCTTCGTCGATCACACCAGATTTCAGCAGATGGTTGGCGACGGCGCGTTTCTCGAGCACGCGGAGGTCTTCGGCAACAGCTACGGCACCAGCCGTGCCCAGGTGGAGGCGCTGCGCGCCGGCGGTCACGACGTGCTGCTGGAGATCGACTGGCAGGGCGCGCGCCAGATCAGCGCGAATGCACCCGATTGCCGGACCGTCTTCATCCTGCCGCCCTCCGTCCCAGAGCTGGAACGACGCCTTCGCAGCCGGGCCACCGACAGCGAAGAGGTGATCCGCCGGCGGCTCGGGCAAGCTCTGGACGACATCGCACACTGGGCAGAGTTTGATTTCGTCGTCGTCAATGAAGTGCTGGCCGAGGCTGTGGACGGACTGATTGCCATCCTGCGCGGTGACAGCGCCGCTCTGGCCTCGACGGCGCCAGCCACGGCAGCGCGGGCCCGAGCTATCCTCGGCCAGTAGCGGACCAGTAACAGCATCGATCCGCTGCGGTTTCCATATGGCATTTGTGCATATGCCATTGCTCCCCGCCGCCCCGCCGCTCTAGAGTCTGCGCCCCAACCATCCACTGAGAGTCTCGCACCATGGCCCGCATTACTGTTGAAGACTGCCTGTCGAACATCCCGAATCTGTTCGAACTGGTCATGGTTGCCGCCAAGCGCGCTCGCCGCGTGGCGAATGGCGCCGAGCCTCTGGTGGACCGGGAAAACGACAAGCCCACGGTCGTTGCGCTGCGGGAAATCGCCGCCGGCCTCGTCACCCGGGACATGCTGGACGAAGCCGATCTGACCCCGGAAGACCTCATGCCCCGCGAACAGGCTGAGGCGCTGCTGAACCCGCCCGTCCAGCTGGACCGCCTGGACGACGATCTGCTGGACTGATCCCTCGCCTAATCGTGACCCCCCGGCAGGCTGCCCCGCTGCCGGGGGGCTAGAATCGGGACATGGATTACGCGGCAGCCATCCTGAATCGCCTGCCCCTGGCCCGCCGTAACAACGGGCTCAGTGGCCTGCTGCACAAGGTCGCGTACCTGCCCAAGCAGCAGCTCAGCCTGATCGCCGATGCCTATGCCTTCAGCGCCGACGCCCACGAAGGCCAGAAGCGCCGCTCCGGCGATCCCTACATCACCCACCCGCTGGCAGTGGCCGGAATCCTGGCGGACCTGCACCTCGACTACCAGAGCATCGCCGCAGCGCTGATGCACGACGTCATCGAGGACACCCCGACCGCCAAGGACGAAATTGCCGCGCGCTTCGGCACTGAGATTGCGTCCATCGTGGATGGCGTCAGCAAGTTGGAGCGGCTGAACTTCAGCAGCCGTTCCGAACTGCAGGTGGAGAGCTTCCGCAAGATGATGCTGGCAATGGTGCAGGACATTCGCGTGATCCTGCTCAAGCTCGCCGACCGCCTGCACAACATGCAGACGCTGGACTCCATGCCGGGCGACAAACAGTTGCGCATCGCCAGGGAGACGCTCGAGATCTACGCGCCTATAGCCAACCGCCTGGGGATCAATGCGGTCAAGACGGAGCTGGAAGATCTCGGCTTTCGCCACGCGTACCCGTTCCGCTACCGGGTCCTGGACAAGGCGGTTCGCCGCGCTGAGGGCAACCAGCGGCAGTTGCTGAAGCGGATTTCGGAGCGGCTCGACAAGGCCCTGGATACCGCCGGCGTGAAAGCCACCGTGACGGGCCGCAAGAAGCACCTCTACAGCATCTACCGCAAGATGACGTCCAAGAAGCACTCGCTGGGCGACATTACGGATGTCTTTGGTTTCCGGGTGGTCGTGGACTCGGTGGATGACTGCTACCGGACGCTGGGCATCGTTCACCAGCTCTACAAGCCGATGCCGGGCCGCTTCAAGGACTACATTGCCATCCCCCGGATGAACGGCTACCAGTCGCTGCACACGAGCCTGTTCGGCCCTAATGGCATGCCCATCGAGGTGCAGATCCGTACCGGCGAGATGGAGCGCATCGCCGAGCGCGGCATCGCCGCCCACTGGCAATATAAAGACACCGACCGGGAAGTCGCCGCACCGGAAGCCCGTGCCCGGGAGTGGCTGGCGAGCATCAGCGAGATGCAGTCCGCCGCGAACTCGGAAGAGTTCATGGAGCACGTCAAGGTCAACCTGTTCCCCGACGCGGTGTACATCTTTACGCCCAAGGGGGAGATCCTGAGCCTGCCCCGGGGCTCCACCTGCGTGGACTTCGCCTACGCGGTGCACACCGACGTGGGCAACCGGTGCGTTGCTGCCAAGATCGACCGGCGCCTCATGCCCCTGCGGACCCCTATTGAGAATGGCCAGACGGTCGAGATCATCACGGCCAAGAGCGCGCACCCGAATCCCACCTGGGTCAACTTCGTGGCGACCGCCAAGGCGCGGGCCTCCATCCGCCAGTACCTGAAGAACCTGCGCTCCGGCGAAGCACTCGACCTCGGCCGCCGGCTTCTGGACCAGGCGCTGCGCGACGCCGGCACCCCGCTCCGGAAGATCAGCAACGGTCAGATGCAGTCACTACTCGACGAGTTTGGCCTGAACAACACCAACGAACTGTTCGGCCAGATCGGCCTGGGCGAGCGGCTGGCCCCGCTGGTAGCCAAGGCCCTGCTGCAGTCGCCAGGCACTTCCACCGCTGAGCCGGGCAAGCCAACGCCGATTGCCATCGCCGGCACGGAGGGCCTCGTGGTGTCCTACGCCCGCTGCTGTCATCCGATTCCCGGGGATGACATCATGGGTTACCTGAGTGCCGGTCGCGGAGTAGTGATTCACCGGAATGTGTGCGGCAACCTCGGTGAGTACCGCAAGCAGCCCAACAAGTGGATTGCGGTCACCTGGCAGGCCGGAATCGAGCGGGAATTCTCCGCCGAAATCAGGGTCGATGTGGATAATCGGCCTGGCGTGCTGGCCGAAGTGGCGGCGCGCATTGCAGACGCGGGTTCAAACATTGAACAGGTGGCGATCGACGAAGGCCAGGATGAATCCGCCACGCTGGTGTTCTCCTTGCTGGTCCGGGACCGCCGGCAGCTGGCGGGCGTTATCCGCGACCTGCGACGGATGAACGTGGTGAAAAAACTGAGCCGTACCTGCACATGAGCAAACAAGCCATCGACACGCCGAAAGCGCCCGCTGCCATCGGCACCTACTCCCAGGGTATTCGGGCCGGTGGAACAATCTGGCTGTCGGGCCAGTTGCCGCTCGACCCGGCCACCGGCCAGTTGCTGACGGGGGAGATGCGCGAACAGGTCCGGCAGGTCTTCCGCAATCTGGCCGCCGTGGCAGAAGCCGCCGGCTCATCGCTGGACCGTGCCGTGAAGGTCACGGTATTCCTCACTGACCTGAGCCACTTTGCGCTCGTCAACGAGGTGATGGCCGAGTTCTTCACCAAACCCTACCCGGCCCGCGCGGCAATCGGCGTCGCGTCCCTGCCGCGGGGCGCCACCGTCGAGGCGGACGCGGTTCTCGTTCCCTGAAGCCCACCGACGATCTGCGTGCCCTGCGCGGCGTCGGCCCGGCCGTTGCTGAACGCCTGGTAAATCTCGGTGTCGGGCGTCCACTGGACCTGCTGTTTCTTCTGCCCCAGCGCTACGAAGACCGAACCCGGGTAGCTCCTCTCGGGTCGCTCCGGCCCGGACAACGGGTGGTGGTTGAGGGCGAGATTGCCGTGGCGGACGTCACCTATCGGCGCCGGCGCAGCCTGCTCGTGCGACTGACCGACAAAACCGGCCAGCTGACCCTGCGCTTCTTTCATTTCTCGCGGGCCCAGCAGGAAGGCCTGACAACCGGTTCCCGGTTGCGCTGCTTCGGGGAGGTCCGCCCGGGCCCGCTCGGCCCGGAGATGGTCCACCCGGAGTACCGGGTGCTCCCTCCCGGCCAGATACTGCCACTGGATGAGCGACTGACCGCCGTCTACCCCGCCGTCGAGGGCCTCACCCAGTTCCGGCTCCGGGACCTGACCAGCCAGGCGCTGGAGAGGCTCCTTCCCGCGCTCGCCGACGAACTGCCGTTAGGCAAAATCGAGGGGCTAGCCCTGCCGGGCCTCGTCGAGGCGCTCCGCTACGTGCATCGCCCGCCGGTCGGCGCGGACCTCCATCTGCTCAGCACCGGCATGCACCCCTGCCAGCGCCGTCTGGCCCTGGAAGAACTGCTCGCCCAGCATCTGAGCCTGCGGCAGATCCGGGAGCGGGCTCGACACGACGCCGCAGTGACTCTCGCCGTCACCAGCGAGCGCGCCCGGCAACTACGCCAGGAATTTCTCGCCTGCATTGGCTTTGAACTCACCCGGGGCCAGCAGTCGGCCCTGGCCGATATCGATGCGGATCTCGCCAGCGGCTGTCCGATGTTGCGGCTGGTCCAGGGCGACGTGGGTTGCGGCAAGACCGTCGTCGCAGCTGCCAGCGCACTGCTGGCCGTTGCCCACGGGCATCAGGTGGCCATCATGGCGCCGACCGAACTGCTGGCTGAGCAGCACCGGGAATCCTTCCGTCGCTGGTTCGAACCACTGGGCGTGACCGTAGCCTGGCTGTCGGGCAGCCTGGGAGCCAAAGCCCGCGCCCAGACTTATACGTCCATACAAAATGGAACCGCGCAGGTGATCGTCGGCACCCATGCGTTGTTCCAGGAGGGCCTGGCCTATCGGAGCCTCGCGCTCGTCATCGTGGACGAGCAACACCGGTTCGGCGTGCACCAGCGCCTCAAGCTCATGGACAAGGGTGCCACTGCCAGCGGCACGGGTCAGGACCTGAAGCCACACCAGCTGGTGATGACCGCCACGCCGATTCCACGCACTCTGGCCATGACGCTCTACGCTGACCTGGACAGCTCCGTCATTCGCGAACTGCCGCCGGGGCGCCAGCCGGTAACCACCGTGGCCCTGCCCGATCGCCGTCGTCCTGAGATCGTGGCCCGGGTACTGGAAGCCTGCCGCTCCGGCGCCCGGGTGTACTGGGTGTGCCCGCTGATTGAGGAGTCCGAGCATCTCGAGTCGGAAGCGGCGGAGCCGACCGCGGCCGCGCTCGCTGAGGCGCTGCCGGACGTGCGGGTGGGGCTGATCCACGGCCGGATGGCGACTGCCGACAAGGAGAAGGTGATGAAGGCCTTCGCCCAGGGGAAGGTCCAGCTGCTCGTCGCCACGACTGTGATCGAGGTGGGCGTCGACGTGCCGGCCGCCACGCTGATGATCATCGAGAACGCCGAACGGCTCGGGCTCTCCCAGCTGCATCAATTGCGCGGCCGCGTAGGCCGCGGCCGGGACTCGAGCACCTGTGTCCTGCTTTACCGAAGCCCGCTGGCCCCGATGGCCCGGGCGCGCCTCGACGTGCTGCGCGGGACCAACGACGGCTTCGAGGTGGCCGAGCGGGATCTGGAGCTGCGGGGTCCGGGCGAGGTGCTCGGCACGCGGCAGACGGGCCTCGCGCAATTGCGGGTGGCAGATCTCGTGCGGGATGCAGATCTGATGCCTGTCGTACAGGCGCTGGCGGATCGGCTCGTTGGCCAGCCGGGCGTCGCGATGGAACTTATGCAGCGCTGGATCGGCAGCGGCAGCCGCTACAGCGAGGTGTGAGGGTCGCGGCCGACGCCGCCCTCAGGGCTGAAAGAACTTCAGCGCCAGGCTACTCCGGATCAGCGCCCGCCCACGGCCGCTGCAAGCCCGGATCCACCGCCGCCAGGGTCTTGCCGATCGTGCGGTCGTCGTACAACACCCCCAGCACCAGCCGGGCCAGGTCCGGACGCTTGATGAAGCCCATGGTGGACGGATCGTCGCTCAGGATTCCCCGGCCCGTGGGCACCACGCCGGGCGGCAGGCCACCGGGGCGGATGATGGTGTAGCTGAGGCCACTGGCCCGGAAATGCTCCTCCGCCGCGGTCTTCTGGGGCAGGATCCGGGACAGCACGAGGCGCGAGATGAGCGGGGCGGCCTCGCGGCTGTCGCCGGCGCCCACGGTG
>Ga0209254_10000506_pt1 | contig 31799 bp, 27 predicted proteins | sample FrelakmetDIP11DI_FD_187148 | JGI IMG/M metagenome (GOLD analysis project Ga0209254, IMG submission 187148) | Freshwater lake sediment microbial communities from the University of Notre Dame, USA, for methane emissions studies - DIP11 DI (SPAdes)... | ecosystem: Environmental > Aquatic >... | reverse complement strand
GGCACCCTGTCGAAGTTGCCGCCGGTGCTGACTTTCCAGTCGGTGCTCGACGACACCGTGCAAAGCGCCGCGGTGATCACCCGGCTCTACGACCAGCTTCCGGCCAACGGCAGCGAACTGGTGTTGTTCGACATCAACCGGGCCGGGGCCTTGCTGCCGTTGTTCAGCAGCACCGCGCTGGGATTCCGCGACACCCTGGGCCGCGCCGGGGACGTGCGTCGCTGGGGCGTCACGGTGGTGCACAACACGCGGGCGGATACGCGCGGGGTCAGCGAATGGCGGGTCGCGGCGGGGGCCACGGAGCCCACGCGCCGCGAACTGGGCCTGGAATTCCCGCGCGAAGTCTATTCGCTCTCGCATATCGCCCTGCCGTTCCCCCTCGATGATCCGCTGTACGGGCTGGAGCCGGACAAGCGCGAGGATTTCGGCATCCGCCTGGGGCGCCTGGCCTTGCGCGGCGAACGCCGTGCGCTGGTGGTCCCGGTCGACCAGTTCGCGCGCCTGGGCTGCAATCCGTTCTTCCCCTACCTGGCCGAGCGCACGCGCGAGTGGTCCACGGCGGCGCTGCAGGCGCGCCCCGTCCAGGAGTAGCCGCGGGCGGCGCCGTTGTCGCGGCTTCGCGGTCACCGCTACGATGCCCCTTCGAACCGACCCGCCGGCTCCCGAATCGATCGTGATGCTCACTCCATCCAGGAGGATCTCGCGCTTTTTCAGCCTGCTGCTGCTGGTGCTGCCCATGGCTGGGGCCGTAGCGCTCGCGCGCGGCGTACCGATCGAGCTGGCGCGCATGCACGACGCCACCAGCGCGCCGGCGATCGAAGCCGTGCGCGCCGCCACCGGCGACGCGTTCGAGGTCCTGCCGGCCAGCAGTTCGCTGCTCGAGACCGCGCGCAGGACCGATCGCTGGTACCGCGTCCGGCTGGACCGGCCTTGGGAGGGGGTCAACCCGCCCGTGCTGGTCCTGTACGCACCCTACGGCAACCGGGTGACGGTCCATGTGCCGCCGGATTACCTCGCGGACGAACGCGCCCTGCGCGACCTCGACCTCGACCAGCGTCATTCGCGCCATGCCCTGGTGTTCGAACTGCCGGCGACGCTGGGCCCGGACACGCCGGTGTTCGTGCGCATGAAGGCCGGTCGTCGACTGCCGCCGCAGGTCGCACTCGAGGACGCGCACGAGTTCGCCCGCGACGATATCAACTACCAGCGCAACATCACCGCGATCCTGACCGCGATCGCGGTCACCTGGCTGGTGGTCGGCGCCTTCGGCTGGGTCCTGCGCGAGCGCGAGTTCCTGCTCCTGTTCGCGGCGATCGGTTTCCAGCTGCTGTACCTGATGATGCTCACCGGCGAGGCCTACGCGCTGTCCGGCCTGTCCTGGCTGGCGGGGATGGGCGTGGTGCCGATCTGGATCAGCCGCTCGCTGGCCACCGCGTTCCTGCTCCTGTTCACGGCCCACTTCCTCGACCTGGTGCGCTATGCGCCGCGCCTGCGCCACGCGCTGCATGCCTGCGCCGCCGCCTTCGGGCTGATGGTATTGCTGGCGCTGTTGCCGCCGCTGCAGACCAGCTGGTTGCCCGCGTCGGGGGGGTACCTGCTGATCGCGTCCTCGATCCTGGCGATGGTGGCCGCGTTGCTGGCCTGGCGCCGCGGCAGCCGCTCGGCGCGTTTCTACCTGGTGGCGTGGCTGCCGGCAGTGGCCCTGGACGTGCTGCGTGAACTGCAGCTGCTCGGCCTCGCGCCGCTGTTGCCGGCGCAGGAATACGCCCTGCCGCTGGCCGGGGCCTTCGTCGCGGTGATGTTCGCCGTCGGCGTCGCCGACCGCATGCTCGCGGTGCGCCACGAACGCGACGAGGCGCGCCTCGCCGCCGAACGCGATCCCCTGCTGCGCGTGCTCAACCGCCTCGCGATTTCGCTCAAGTTGCGCGCGGCCTGCGACAACGCCTGGGCCTCGGAGCGCCCGCTGTCGATCCTGTTCATCGACCTCGACCGCTTCAAGACCATCAACGACACCTACGGCCATGCGATCGGCGACGCCTGCCTCAAGGCCGTGGTCGAGCGCATCGCGCGCGAGCTGCGCCAGGGCGACAGCCTCGGGCGCTACGGCGGCGAGGAGTTCCTGGTGGTGCTGCCGGGGGCGAACGCCGCCGACGCCGTCGCCATCGCCGATCGCGTGCGTGCCGATGTCGACCAGGGCTGCCGCGTCGTCGCCGGGCGCAGCGTGAACCTCACGGTCAGCATCGGCGTGGCCGGTTTCCGTGGCGGCACGCAGACCCCGGACCAGCTGGTGGCCGAAGCCGACCAGGCCATGTACCTGGCCAAGCGCCGCGGCCGCAACCTGGTCGTGGTGCCCGACGCCGATCCGGCGACGGCGGCCTGAAGCGGGTCAGGCGCGCTGCGCGGTCGCGGGCAGCGCCAGCACCCGCGCCAGTTCGCCGGATTCGAAACGCGAGCGGTCGGCCAGCCAGTCGTGCAGCATGGGCGTGGCGTCCTCGCCCCAGAACAGCTCGCCATCGAGGTCCACGGTCGGCACGCCGAATACGCCGCGCGCGATGGCGGCCTCGGTGTTGGCGCGCAGGGCCGCCTTGATTGCCGGCGCGCTGATCGCACCCTCGATGTCGTCGATGCCCAGTCGTGCCGCCAGTGGCGCCAGCGAGGCCGCACTGTCGCCAACCCGGCCTTCGACCCACAGGTGGCGGAAGATCGCGTCGATTGCGTCGGCGCGGCAGTCCAGCGCCAGCGCCAGGCGCAAGGCCGCGATCGGATTGAAGGGATGCGCCGGCGGGAAGCGCAACGGGATCCCGGCCTGCTGCGCACGCCAGGTCACGAAGCGGTAGCTGAAGCGCCGCTTCTGCGCGATTTCGGCCGGGCCCTTGTTGCCGTGGTGGTCGAGCAGCGCCGGCAACAGGATCGGGCGGTACTCGAAGTCCAGGACCGGCGCCAGCGCAGCGAGCGCGCGCCATTGCAGCCAGGCGAAGGGCGAGATGAAGTCGAAGTACCAGACCGCAGTGCGGCGCTCGGTGCCCATGGCGCGTTCTCCGGTTGGCGACGCCACAGGGTAGCGCCGGGGATGCGCGGACGCGCGGCACTCAGAGCCCCAGCGCGAACAGTCCGATGCAGAGCAGCACGCCGCCCAGCGGCACGATCACCGTGAGCGCGCCGACCGCGGGGTAGGCGCCGCGATGGGTTTCGCCGCAGATCGCGCGGATGGTGGTCACCACGTAGCCGTTGTGCGGCAGCGAGTCGAGGCCACCGGAGGCCAGTGCCACCACCCGGTGCAGCTGCTCCGGGTTGACCCCCTGGGCGAGGTAGACCGGGGCCAGGATCGGCAACGCGATCGCCTGGCCACCCGAGGCCGAGCCGGTCATGGCCGCGATCAGCGTCACCGCGATGGCGGCGGTGGTGAGGCCGCCACCGGGCAGGTGCGTGACCCACTCGACCGCGACCGTGAAGGCCGGCGACGCTTTCGCCACCGCGCCGAAGCCGACCACCGCCGCGGTGTTGCCGATCGCGATCAGGGCGCCGATCGCGCCGTCGCTCAGGGCGCGGCCCGGCTTCGCCAGGTGGCGCCACGACACCAGGGCGGTGGCGAGGCAGCCGGCCAGCAGGGCGACGATCAGCGCCGAGGTCTTGTAGCTCTCGTGCAGCAGGTACGACACCACCAGCACCACCACCAGCGGCACCGCCGCCAGCGCCGGGTGCGGCAGCGAGGTGCGGGTCTCGCTGGGGTCGTCGTCGCGCGCATGGAAGCGCTCGCCGCGCGCGACCGCGCGCGCGACCATGCGCGCGAGCCAGGCGTAACCCACCAGCGCCATCGCCACCGCGACGATCGCGCTGGCCTGCCATGCAGCCATGTGGGTGGTGCCCAGGAACGGGATCGGGATCCAGTTCTGGATCTCGGGCGACCCGGCCGAGGTCATGGTGAAGGTGCCGGAACCGAAGGCGAGCGCGCCCGGGATGAAGCGCCGCGGGAGGTCGGCCTCGCGGAACAGGCTCACGGCCATCGGATAGACCGAGAAGGCGACCACGAACAGGCTCACACCGCCGTAGGTGAGCACCGCGCAGGCCAGCACCACCGCCAGCGCGGCGCGCTTGATGCCGAGGTGGCCGGTGATCCAGCGCGCCACGCTCTCGGCCGCGCCCGAATCCTCCATCAGCTTGCCGAACAGCGAGCCCAACAGGAACATGAAGAACCAGCTGGCGATGAAGCCGGTGAAGCCCTGCATGTAGAGCGACACCAGGTCCTGGCCGGCGCTGGCCGCCAGCGGCGGCAGCAGGGCGATGCCGCTGGTCAACGCCACCAGCAGCGCGGTCAGCGGCGTGGCGATGAACAGGCTCATCCCGCGCATGGTGATCGCGATCAGCAGCGCGAGCGCGAGCAACAGGCCGGCCAGACTCAGCATGCGTAGTCCCCTCCCCCGGGCAGGTCCGGCAGGCATTGTTGGCCCCCGCCCCGCGCGAATGAACTGGACGAAGGTCCAAGTTACGCCGGCGTGAACGCGGTCTAGATTGGCGGTCATTCCGGGGATTCCGAGGAGGAACTGCCATGTCGTTCAATCGAATCGCGCCGCTTGCGCTCGCCATTGCCGCCTCGCTGGCCATCGCGCCGGCGTGGGCCCAGGGCCCGCAGCCCCAGCCGCAGCCCGAGTCCAGCGCCGAGGCCGACGCCGACGCGCAGGAATCGGCGGCCGAACAGGCGGTCGAGGCCGAGCGCGTCCGCGAGCTGGGCGCCGTGACCGTCACCGCGCGCCGGCGCGAGGAATCGCTGCAGAACGTCCCGGTCGCGGTCAGCGCCTTCGACGCCGACGAACTGCGCAACCTCCAGGCGCAGCAGATCATCGGCCTGCAGGGCGCGGTCCCGAACCTCAACATCGTGCAGGGCCGCGGCTCGGCCAACAGCACCAACGTGTTCATCCGCGGCATCGGCCAGCCCGACGCGCTGCAGAGCTTCGACCCGGGCGTGGGCGTTTACGTCGATGACGTCTATCTCTCGCGCATCAACGGCACCCTGTTCACCCTGTTCGATGTCGAGCGCGTCGAGGTGCTGCGCGGCCCCCAGGGCACCCTGTACGGCAAGAACTCCACCGGCGGCGCGATCCGGCTGGTGAGCCGGGCCCCGGGCCAGGAGCAACAGGGCGCGATCGAGCTCGCGATCGGCGACTACGGGCGCTTCGACTCGCGCTTCTACGCCAACCAGCCCATCACCGAGACCTTCGCCGTGAGCCTGGCCGGCGCGCTGATCAACAGCGACGGCTACGTGACCGAGCCGGTCACCGGCCAGGACTACAACGAGGACGACAACTCGGCCCTGCGCATGCGCATGGGCTGGACCCCGAGCGATGATTTCTCGGCCATCGTCTCCTTCGACTATTCGCACCAGGACAACGCGCTGACCCTGGGCAATCCGGAGGCCGCGCTGGTGCAGGCCGACCTCGGGCGCGGCGCGGTGATCCTGCGACCGGCACCGACTTCGGACTACGACTTCGAGACCCGCACGTCGTTCGCCCCGGGCGACGACCAGAAGCTGATGCACAACGGCGTGTCGGCGGTCCTCGACTGGCAGATGACCGACCAGTGGGCGCTCAAGAGCATCAGCGCCTACCGCACGCTCAACACCAATTCCTACGTCGACATCGACGCTTCGCAGTTCGAACTCGGCGACGTGCTGGTATCGCTCGACCAGAACCAGACCTCGCAGGAGTTCCAGTTCCTGTACGACAACGGCAGCAACCTCAACGGCGTGTTCGGCCTGTACTACCTCAAGGAGGACGTGCCCTCGCACCAGGAGGCCTACGCCGACAGCTTCCTGGCCTTCAATGGCGCGCCGATCTCCTTCCTGCGCACTGTCGACGACGACCTCGAGACCACCAGCTACGCCGCCTTCGCCGACCTCAGCTGGGAGTTTGCCGAGAGCTGGACCCTGTCGGGCGGCGCACGCTACACCCGCGACGAGAAGGACTACTTCCGCACCACCAGCACCTTCTCCAGCCTCGCCGCGCTCAGGGGCACCTTCGCCTTCACCGAATCGGAATCCTGGAGCAAGACCACGCCGTCGATCAGCCTGCAGAAGGCCTTCGGCGAAAATGCGACCGGCTACCTCTCGGCCAACGAGGGCTTCAAGTCCGGCGGCTTCAACGGCCGCGCCAACTCGGCCACCGAGGTCAGCACCTTCGATCCGGAGACCGTGTGGACCTATGAACTCGGCTTCAAGGCCACCACCGCCGACCGCCGGCTGGCGGGCAACTTCGCGATTTTCTACAGCGAGTACGAGGACTTCCAGGCCCGCGTTTCCGAGGTCCAGAATCCCGGCGCGCCGATCCCGACCTTCGCCTTCCCGGTGCTCAACGCGGCCAAGCTCGGCATCGGCGGCGCGGAGTTCGAGGGCATCGCGCTGATCGGCGACGCGACCCAGATCTCGACCCAGATCGGCTGGCTCGACGCCGATTACGACGAGTTCGACGATCCGCGCGTGGACGTCAATCCGGCGCTGGCCGGGCTGCACGAGCACGTGGCTTTCGCGCCGGACTGGACCGCGCGCATCGCCGCGCAGCACAGCTTCTACCTCGGCAACGGCGGCGTGATCACGCTCGGCGGCGACGCCTCCTACCGCGACGACACCTGGCTCAGCGTCGACAACCGCGAGGTACTCAAGCAGGACGCCTACACCCTGGTCGGCCTGTTCGGCGTGTACGACACCCCGGGCGGCTCCTGGCAACTCCGCGCCGGCGTGCGCAACCTCACCGACGAGTTGTACAAGACCGATGCGCAGGAGTTCTCCAGCGTCGGCAACATCCAGACCGCGTACTACGGCTGGCCGCGCAACTACTATGTCTCGGCGCGCTGGAACTTCTGAGCCGATGCAGCGCCGGCGTCGAATCCCACGGCTGCCGTTGCTGGTCGCGGCGCTTGCGCTGGCGGCCTGCGGCGGGGCCTCGGCGCCGGCGCTCCCCCCGCTCGCGATCGACCCGGCCGCAGTCAGCATTTCCGGGATCTCGTCGGGCGCCTACATGGCGCACCAGGCGCACCTGGCTTTCAGCGATCGCCTGGTCGGCGCCGCACTGCTGGCAGGCGGTCCCTACCAGTGCGCCGGCGGCGCGCTCGACACCGCGCTCAAGCACTGCGTGGCGCCCGAGCAGCCGCCCGACGTGGCGCCGCTCGCGCAACGCGCGCGCGAGCGCGCGCAGGCCGGCACGCTGGCGCCGCTGGAGGGGCTGGCCGGCGACCGCGTATGGGTCTACCACGGCGCACTCGATACCACGGTCGGCGAGGGCGTGGCCCGCGCCAGCGCGGCGATCTACGACACGCTCGACGCCGGCGCGCAGGTCGCGACCGATTTCGGCCGCCAGGCCGCGCACCTGTTCCCGACCCTGGACGCGGGCGGGGACTGCAGCGTCGTCGCCTCGCCATTCCTCGGCCGCTGCGGCTTCGATGCGGCGGGCGAGATCTTCCGCCAGCTGCATCCCGAGCGGGTCGCCACGGCGGCGCCCGTCGCTGCTGCCGCCGGCGAGCTGCTGCGCTTCGACCAGGCCGCGTTCGCCGTCGCCGGACCCGCGGCGCAGATGGGCGACGTGGGCTTGGTCTACGTGCCGCCGCAATGCAAGACCGGGACCTGCGGCCTGCACGTCGCGCTGCATGGCTGCGAGCAGTCGGTGGACAAGGTCGGCGAGGCTTTCGCGCGCGACGCCGGCTACAACCGCTGGGCCGACGCGGCCTCGATGGTGGTGCTGTATCCGCAGGTCGCCGCCAGCCTGGTGCCGCTCAACCCCAAGGGCTGCTGGGACTGGTGGGGCTACACCGGCGCCGACTACGACACCCGCACGGGCGCGCAACTGCAGTGGCTCGCGCGCGTGCTGGCCGCGCTGGGCGTCAAGACCTGAGGTCGCGGTCCCGCCGCCGCAGGGCTCAGCCCGTGCGCGGCGCGAGATAGCGCTCGCGCAACTCGCGCTTGAGGGTCTTGCCGGCGATGTTGCGCGGCAAGGCGTCGAGCACGACCACTTCGCGCACGCGCTGGTAGCGGGCGGCGAGTCGCGCATTGATCCAGTCGCGCAGCGCCTCGACCCCGGCCTCGGCGCCGTCGCGCAGCACCAGCGCCGCCACCGGCCGCTCGCCCCACTCGGGATCCGGCGCGCCGAACACCGCCACCTCAAGCACCTGCGGATGGCCCGCCGCGACCTCCTCGATATCGCGCGGGTAGATGTTCACGCCACCCGAGATGATCAGGTCCTTGGCGCGGTCGACCAAGTGGAGATAGCCCTGCCCGTCGACGAAGCCGAGATCGCCGCTGTGCAGCCAGCCATCGACGATGGCCTGGGCGGTGAGGTCGGGACGGCCGAAGTATCCGGGCGTGAGCAGCGGCCCGTGGCCGACGATCTCGCCGACCTCGCCGGGGGGCAGATCGGCCCCGTCGGGCCCGATGATGCGCAGCCCGCTCCACGGCAGCGGCACGCCGACCGAATCCATGTGCGTGGCCGCGTCGCGCGCATCGAGCACGGTGATGAAGCCCTCGGTCAGGCCGTAGAGCTCGTAGACCGCGTCCGGCAGCAGGCGCAGCAGCGCGCGCTTGTGCTCCAGCGGCAGCGGCGCGCCCACCGAGCACAGCATGCGCAACGAGGCCAGGCCCGCGCGATCGAGGTTGGGAGCCTGCAGCAAGGCCGCGATCTGCGACGGCACCAGCATCACGTGGGTGGCGCGCTCGCGCCGCACCGCATCGAGGTACGCGACCGCATCGAAGCGCTCCTGCAGCACGTAGGTGCAGCCCTGCAGCCACGCCGGCATCAGGGTCACGAAGGCGCCGTTGAACACCAGCGAGCCGGCGTGCAGGACCACGCTGTCGCCGTCGATGCGGAAGCTGGTCGCGAACAGCAGCGCGTACAGCGCACGAATGCGCTGGGTGAGCACGATGCCCTTGGGCAGGCCGGTGGTGCCGCTGCTGTACATCAGGTGGCACAGGTCCTGCTCGTCGACCGCGGCCACTGCGACCGGATCCGCGGGTGCCGCCGCGAGCAGGTCCTGGTAGCGCGGGTCGCCCGGGCCGCCATCGCCGCCGACCACGATCCAGTTGGGCGCGGGAATCGACGGCAGCCCGGCGCGCACCGCGTCGACCACGGCCCGCAACGAGGCATGCCAGGCCAGCGCGGCGGGACGCGCATCGCGCAGCAGCGCGGCGAGGCCGGTCGGCTGCAGCAGCGGGCTCAGCGGAACCAGTACCAGGCCCAGGGTCGCCGCCGCGCGGTAAAGCTCGATCAGCTCGACGCCGTTGGGCAGCAGCACGGCCAGGTGATCGCCCTGGCGCAGCCCCAGCGCGCGCAGCGCGTGCGCGCAGCGGTGTACGCGCCGGCGCAGCTCACGCCAGGACAGGCGTTGCGCCCCGCACACCAGCGCGAGCGCGTCCGGCCGGTGGTCGGCCCAGTGTTCCAGCAAGGCCCCGATCCGCAGCATCGATCCGGACTCCTGTTCGGCTGGCCGGCAGGGCCCGCCTCGAATCCCGATGATGGGACCCGGCGCGCCCGCACGGAACTGGACCAAGGGGCAAGGGCGGGGCCCGCGCCGCATGCCGTGACCGCGTTGGCGCGCGCCTCTAGACTGGCATCATGCTCTCGCCCCTGATCGTGATCCTGGCAGCGCTGGCGTGGGTCGCGCTGCTGTTCGCGGTCGCGATCTGGGGCGAGCGCGGCCGCCACCGGCTCGAGGGCGCGTGGCCGCTGGTGTACGTGCTGTCGCTGGCCGTGCACTGCACCGCCTGGACCTTCTACGGCACCGTCACCCAGGCCGACCGCTGGGGCGTGTGGATGCCGCCCACCTTCGTCGGGATCATCCTGCTGTGGCTGCTGGCGTTGCCGTTCCTCGACCGGCTGGCGCGGGTGGCGCGGGCGCAGAACAGCGCCTCGCTGGCCGACCTCATCGCCTCGCGCTTCGGCAAGAGTCCCGGCCTCGCCGCGCTGATCACCGCGGTGGCCCTGTTCGGCATGGTTCCGTACGTGGCGCTGCAGCTCAAGGCGGTGGCGACCAGCTACACCGTGATCACGCGCGGGACCAGCATCGAGCAGCCGGCGTGGCAGGACGTCGCGCTGTGGGTCGCGATCGTGATGGCCACCTTCGCGATGCTGTTCGGCACCCGCCGCGTCGCCGCCACCGAGCCCAACCGCGGGCTGGTGCTGGCGATCGGCTTCGAGTCGGCATTCAAGCTGGCGGCGATGCTGGCGATCGGCGCCTTCGCGATCTGGGGCGCCAACGACGGCCTCGCCGACCTCGCGCAGCGCGCCGCCGCGCTGCCGCCGACGCGGCCGGACGGCAACGTGTTCGCGCTGGTCGGGCTCGGCGCGATCACCATGTTCACCATGCCGCACCAGTTCCACGTCGGCACGGTGGAACTGCGCGACCCCGCGCACCTGCGCACCGCACGCTGGATGTTCCCGCTGTACCTGCTGCTGATCGGCCTGCCGACCCTGCCGCTGGCGTGGGCCGGACGGCTGGCCTTCGGCGACCAGCTCTCCTCGGACACCTACGTATTGGGCCTGCCGCTGGTGGCCGAGCAGCGCGGGCTGGCCCTGTTCACGTTCCTCGGCGGGCTCTCGGCCGCGACCGGGATGGTGATCCTCGCCGCGCTGACGCTGTCGATCATGATCGCGCAGCACTGGATCGCGCCGACGCTGGTGCGTGGCGCCGCCGCGCGCGCCGGTGCCGGGCTCGACCTGCGGCGCGCGGTCCTCACCCACCGGCGGCTGGGCATCGCGCTGGTGCTGGCGCTGGCGTGGATCTACAGCCGCGCGATGGGTTCGAGCGACACCCTTGCCGACCTCGGCGTGCTGTCGCTCTCGGCGCTGGCGCAACTCGCGCCGGCCGTGATTGCCGCGGTCTACGCCTGGCCGCTGACCGCGCGCGCGGTCTCCAGCGGCATGATCGTGGGCGCGCTGGTCTGGGTGTGGCTGATGCTGGTTCCCGCCGCGCAGCAGGCCGGCGTGTTGCCGCTGGCGCCGGCGGACTTTCCGCTGCGGTGGCTGTTGCCGACCGAGTTCCTCGGCCTCGGCGCGTGGGATGGGCTATCGCGCGGGGTGTTCATCAGCCTGCTGGCCAACGTGGTCGTGATGCTGTGGGTGGCGCGCCGGCCCGCAGGCACCCCGCTGCCGGCGCCGCCGATCACGATTGCCGCGTTGCACGCGTTGGCGGCGCGCTTCCTCGCCCCGGCGCAACTGGCCGAGCTGTTCGGCGCTGCGCAGGCGCAGGCGCCGGCCAGCGCCGCGCTGGTCGAGCGCAGCGAGCGCGAATTGGCCTCGGTGATCGGCGCCGCCAGCGCGCGCCTGCTGGTCGACGCAGCCCGCCACGGCGAGGGCGCGCCGCTGGACACGGTTGCGGAATTGGTCGGCGAAGCCTCGCAACAGCTGCGCTTCAACCAGCGCGTGCTCGAGGCGGCGCTCGAGAACATGAGCCAGGGCATCAGCGTGGTCGATGCCGAGTTGCGGCTGGTGGCGTGGAACGCGCGCTACACGGCGCTGTTCGGCTACCCATCCGCGCTGTTGCGGGTCGGCACGCCGATCGCAAGCCTGGTGCGCCACAACGCCGCGCGCGGACTCCTCGGCGCGGGCCAAGCGGAGGCCCTGGTCGCGCGCCGCATCGACCACATGCGCGCCGGCACCCCGTACGTGGCCGAGCGCCGCTTCGACGACGGCACCGTGGTCGAGATCCGCGGCAATCCGATGCCGGGCGGCGGCTTCGTCGCCACCTTCACCGATGTCACCGCGTTCCGCCGCGCCGAGGCCGAGCTCAAGCGCGCGGCAGGCACCCTCGAGCAGCGCGTGGCCGAGCGCACGGCGGAACTGGAGCACGCGCGCGCCGAGGCCGAGCTCGCCAACCGCGGCAAGAGCCGCTTCCTCGCCGCGGTCAGCCACGACCTGATGCAGCCGATCAACGCGGCGCACCTCTTCACCCATGCACTGAGCCAGCAGTTGCGCCACCCGCAATACCGCGACGCGGTCACCCATATCGACGGCGCGCTGGGCTCGGCCGAGGGCCTGCTGGCCGGCCTGCTCGACATCTCGCGCCTCGATGCCGGCGGCATGACCGCGCGGATCGAGGACTTCCGCATCGACGAGCTGCTCCAGCACCTGGCCACGGAATTCCGCGTGCTGGCGGCCGAACGCGGGCTGGCGCTGCGCTGCGTGCCCTGCCACGCCGCGGTGCGCAGCGACCCGCAGCTGCTGCGCCGGGTGCTGCAGAATTTCCTCTCCAACGCGATCCGCTACACCGAGCGCGGCCGCGTGCTGCTCGGTTGCCGCCGCCGCGGCGACGCGCTCTCGATCGAGGTCTGGGACACCGGCCCCGGCATCGCCGCGGCCGACCAGCGCGTGATCTTCGAGGAGTTCCACCGGCTCGAGCGCGGCGGGCAGGGCATGGGCCTGGGCCTTGCGATCGCCGAACGCGTCGCGCGCCTGCTCGACCACCCGATCGCACTGCGCTCACGGCTGGGCCACGGCACGATGTTCGCGCTGCGCGTCCCGCGCGCGGCGGCGGCCCCGGCCGCGCTCGCGACGGCCGCCCCGCGCGCGCCGGCCGCGCCACGTTCGCGCGTGCTGGTGGTCGACAACGACGCCGGCGCGGTGAAGGGCATGGCGGCGCTACTGTCGGGCTGGCGCTGCGAGATCCTGAGCGCGCGCACCGCGGGCGAGGCCGAGGCGGCGGTCGCGCATGCCGGCGCGGTGCCCGAGATCCTGCTCCTCGACTACCACCTCGATGGCGCGTTGACCGGACTCGACCTGCGTGCGCGACTGGTCCGCACGCTCGGCGAGCTGCCCTGCGTGATCATCACCGCGGACCATGGCGAGGCCGTGCGCGCCGCGGTCGCCGCCGCCGGCTGCCACCTGCTGCACAAGCCGCTCAAGCCGCTGGCGCTGAAATCGCTGATGGCGCGCCTGCTCGCCGCGGGGCCGCGCGCGGCCTGAGGGACTCGCGCTGGGGTCGGCGCCGCTCAAGGGATCGAGTCGGACGCGAATGGCGGGCGTGGCGGGACCCGGTCCGGGCCGGCGCGCGCGGCGTCGTCCGCTAGCCGCGCATACAACTCGATCGCGCGTTGCATGAGTACCGGCGCGCTCCACGCCTGCGCGTCCAAGGGTCCGGCCGCGGACATCTCGCGACGCAAGGCGGGATCGCGCAGCAGCGCGGCAACGTGGTTGGCGAAAGCCGGTACCTCCTGCGCACTCGTCCGCGCGCTGGCCGCGCGCTCGAGTACCGTGGCGGTACCCATCACCGCGGTCGACACGATCGGCACGCCCAGCGCCATGGCCTCGATCAGGACCAGGCCCTGGGTCTCGGTGGGCGAGGCGAACACGAAGACGTCGCCAGCGCGGTAGCAATCGAGCAGGCGGGTGCGGCGGTCGAGGTTGCCGAAGAAGCGCACCGAGCCTTCGAGTCCGAGTTCGCGACTGCGCGACTGCAGGCGCGCCGCGTCCGGGCCCTCGCCCGCGATGATGAACAGCAGGGTCGGGAACTCGTGCGCCAGCACGCGCGCCACTTCGAGCAGGAAGGCGATGTTCTTCTCCTGCGCGAGGCGGCTTACCGTGACCAGCGTGGGCCGCTCCGGTGCGATGGCGTGGGCATGGCGAAACGCGGCACCGTCGCCACTGGCGAACTCGTCCAGGTCGATGCCGGTCGGCAGGATCGTGCTCGGCGTCTCGATTCCATAGCTCGCAAGCACCTCGACCATCTGGCTCGAGGGAACGATCAGGTGGTCGACTTCGGCACACAGGCGCCGCGAGAAGCTGCGCGCGATCCAGCGCAGCGCGCCGGCGGGCAACCACGGCAGGTAATGCGCGGCGTACTGCTCGAAGTAGGTGTGGTAGGTCTCCACCGTCGGCGCGCCGGTGCGGCGGGCCAGGCGCACGCCAAGCTGGTGGGCGCGAAAGGGCGTGTGGATATGGATCAGGTCGAAGGACCGCGTTGCCAGCAGGTCCTCGACGCGTCGCAGGGCCGAGGCGCGGATCAAGCGATCCTCGGGATCGAAGAAGATCCGGCGCGAGGACAGGCGCAGGATCTCGAACTCGCCTTGTTCGTCGTCGTCGCCGTAGGCCGGCGCGACGATCGTCACCTGATGGCCTTGCTGCTCGAGGCCGCGCGCGAAGGTGCGTATCGACGAGGACACGCCATTGACGCGCGGGAAGTACACATCCGACAGCATGAGGATTCTCATGCTGCCGAGCCTATGGCAGCGTCCTTGCAGTTTTACGACGACCGCGCGACGCCTGGGCCAGGCGTGAGTCGCGCCGCGTGTCGCTCAGGCGGCGCGCGGCAACTCGACGCTGGTGGCGGAGTCGCCTGCGGCCGCCGCCGCCGTGATGGACTCGTTGGCCGAGCGTGCCAGGGCGGCGGCGAAGATCGGCGTGAGCGCGCGCGCCAGCAGGGCGACGGCGTCGTTGGCGGGATGCGGATCGGGATGGTTCATGGCGTTCTCCAAAGGACTGGGCGTATTGTCCGGTGGAACTGTTGCAAGCCCGGTGCCAACCGGTGAAGCGGGCGCGAAACCGCGCAACCGCGCCGTTTCCCGCCGGGCTCGTGGGTTGCGGTGTCCGCCAGCGGACGCCTGCGTGTCCGCGCGGCCCTGCCGGAAGTCATGGCCCGCCGCGTGCTGGTCGCGCTGGCCTAGAACGCGTTGTCCACGCGCTGGTAGTGCCAGGATTCGGTCCGCGTCGCGCCGTCCTGCAGGCCCGAGATCGAGGCCTCGAGCGCGCCATCGGCGCGCAGTGCGTAGCGCACGCGTTGCGGGAAGTCGTGCGCCTTGTTCTCGAACACCATCGAGCGCGCGTCGGACTCGACTTGCTTGAAGTCGGTCGGCGGCACGCCGCCGGGTTGCGCCACGAAATAGACGCCGTCGGCGCGCGCCTCGATGCGCGTGTACTCGATGAAGGCCTTGCGGCCCGGTCGCAGCGTCCTGGCCATGCCGGGCATGACGTCGCCGGCCGGCGCCATCCATGCTTCCTCGACCACGGTGTCGCCGGATTGCATGCGCCAGTGTCCTGCCAGCCAGGCCGGAAGTGCGGCCCGGTCGGCGGCGCGGCCGGGCACGGCCACGGCGCACACGGCCAGCAGCAATGCACGCGCGATTGGACTCATGGTCGGGTCACCGTTGGCGCCAGTAGCGTTCCATTTCGAGGTAGGTGAACGACGCCGACCAGGTGATGAGCACGAATCCGGTGAGCGCCTCGGTGCCCGACAGGAAGCGCACCGGTCCCACCGGCGCAAGATCGCCGAAGCCCACCGTGGTGTAGGTCATCGCGGACAGGTACACCGTGTCGAGCAGGGACGCATTCAGCGTGCCATGCAGGGAGCCGCAGGCCGGCCACGACAACAGGCCCCACAGGACCAGCCCGAACAGCCAGATCCCGGTCACGTGCAGGCTCAGGACACCCATGATCGCGTAGAGCACGCGCCGCCGCCGCGGCGCTTCCAAACGCGCGAGGCCACGCGACAGCCAGCTCAGGCCCTCGTAGTGCAGCATCACCGCGGCGCTCACCGTCGCCAGCGTGGCGAGCACCACGGTGGCGTTGGCCCAGCCGTTCGAGTAGTGGTCGAGCATGCGCGGCGCGGGATCGTTTCAGGCCGTGATCCCGCCAGCCGGCGCCGACTCCGGATCGCTGTCAGGGGGCGCGCCGCGCGCGGGATCGTTGAGTTCGAGCGAGCGTAGCAGCACGCCGGCCTGGGTACGGTTGCGCACGCCCAGTTTCTCGAAGATCACCGAGAGGTGGGCCTTGATCGTGCGTTCCTGGACTCCCAGTTCGTCCGCGATCTGCTTGTTGAGCCGGCCCTGCGCCACGCGTTCGAGCACCCTGAACTGCTGCGGCGTCAGCGACGCCAGCCGCGAGGCGAGAACCCGATCCTCGGCGGCGGGCGATGAATCGTCCTCGTGCAGCCCGGGTGGTAGCCAGGTTTCACAAGCCAGCACCGCGCCCAGCGCGGCGCGCAGCGGATCGAGACCGAGCCGCTTGGGAATGTAGGCGCAGGCGCCATGCGCCAGCGCGCGCCGCACCGTGGCTGGATCGTCGTGCGCGGAAATCATCGCCACCGCCACCGCGGGATGCGCGGCGCGCAACGCGGCCAGGCCCATCAGTCCGTGGCTGCCGGGCATGTGCAGGTCGAGCAGCACGAGGTCGGTGTCCGGGTGCGCGGCCAGACGCGCCTTGACCTCGTCGAGCGTGGCGGCCTCGTCGACCACCGCGCCCGCCACCGCGTCGCGCGCGGTCTGCGCCAGCGCGAGCCGGAACAGCGGATGGTCGTCGGCGATCAGGATGCGGGTCATGGAATCAATGCCCCTGCGGGAGCGGCTGCAGCCGCTCCTACAGGGTAAGGCCTCGCGCGAGGATGAGCCTAGCGTAGCCCCGAGGGAGCGCCTGTCGTCGCCGGGACGGCACCCGCCCTGAAGTCCGATGTCCGCCGGCGATCCCGGTGCTACCTTCCCGGCATGCGAATCCTCGTGCCCTTCGTCCTGCTCCTGGGCGCTTGCGCCCATGCCCCGGTGCCCATGAACCGCGTCGATTTCCTCAGCACCGATGTGCGCGTCACCACGCACCGCGATGGCGACGACCTGCTCAGCGCGGGCCTCGGCCTGGCCGGATTGCGCACGCCGCTGGCGCCCGCCCCGGTCGATGCAGCCGCGCCCACCGCGCAGGAACTGCGCCGCCGCGCGATCCACGCCAACTGGCGCGGCATCGCCGACCTCACGAGTGCGCAGGGCTTCGGCATCGGCTATGGCGCGCTGCCCGCGGTGCCGGGCCGCGAGTACCAGGCTTTCGCGCGCGTGCCGGGCGCGAGCCAGCCGCATCGGGTGCTGGCGCAGGTACCGGACGCTTTCGATGCCGGCGCGCGTTGCCTGGTCGTGACCGCCAGTTCCGGTTCGCGCGGCGCCTATGGCGCGATGGCCGTCGCCGCCGCCTGGGGCCTGCCGCGCGGTTGCGCGGTGGTGCACACTGACAAGGGCACCGGCACCGGCTTCTACGACATCGACAGCGCCACCGGCGTCGCGCTCGACGGCACGCGCGCGGCGCGCGGCACCACGGCGCTCGAGTTCGAACCCGAGACCGCCGGCGCGCCCGCGCACGCGGTCGCGATCAAGCACGCGCATTCCGGCGACAACCCCGAGGCCGACTGGGGTCGGCACGTGCTGCAGGCGGCGCACTTCGGCTTGCACGCGCTGGACCTGGCTTTTCCCGCGCAGGCGCCGTTCACCGCGCAGAACACCCGCGTCATCGCGGCCGGCATTTCCAATGCCGGCGGCGCGGTGCTGCACGCGGGGGAACTGGACGACGAGGGCCTGTTCGATGCCGTGGTCGCCGCGGCGCCCAACATCACCGCGCCCGGCGCGCGGCCGCTCTACGACTACGGCACCGAAGCGGCGCTGCTGCAGCCCTGCGCGCAGCTCGCGCTCGACGGCGCACCGCAGGTCCTGTCCGAGGCCGCCTGGCGCGGACTCGCCGGCCTGCGCTGCGCCAGCCTGCGCGAGCGCGGGCTGGTTGACGGCGACACGCCCGCGGCGCAGGCGGCCGACGCGCTGGCACGGCTGCGCGCCGGCGGCTGGAGCGATGGGGCGCTGCGCCTCTCCGGCCTGATGAGCGGTTTCGACCTGTGGCGCGCGGTCTCGGCCACGTATGCGCAAGCCTATGCGCGGACGACCCTCGCCGCGCCGGCCTGTGGCTATGGTTTCGCGACGCTCGGCGTGGACGGCAAGTCGCGCGCGAGCACGCCCGCCGAGCGCGCGCTGTGGTTCTCCGATGCCACCGGGGTGGCGCCCACCGCCGGCGTGGGCCTCATCGACCCGCTCGCGGCGGCGCCCGACATGGCACTGCCCGGCCTGCTCTGCGCGCGCGCCCTGTGGACCGGCCAGGATCCGCTGGCGCAACGGCTGCAGTCCGGGGTGGCTGCGGTCCGCGCCAGCGCGCGGCCGCGCGCCCCGCTGACCCTGATCGTGCACGGCCGCGACGATGGCCTCGTGCCCTTCGACTTCACCTCGGGCCCGTACGCACAAGCCGTGCGCGCCAGCGGCGCCCCGCTGCGGCTGTGGGTCGTGCCCGCGTCGCAGCACTTCGACGCCTTCCTCGCCATGCCGGCCTTCGCCGGCTACGTGCCGCTGCTGCCCCCGACCCATCGCGCGCTCGACCACGCGTGGGCGGCGATCCACGCCGGCACCGTGCCGCCGCCGGATTCGGACGCCGGCGTGCCCTGAGCGCGGCGGCGTCGCGGTTCAGGCCGCGCGTGATTGCGGCGCAGCGGTGAGGAACGCGCTCACCGTGCGTACCACTTCCGGATCGGCCAGCACGCGGCTGTGGCCGAGTCCGGTGGTCGCCAGCAGGCGTGCCTGCGGCCACGCGGCGCTCAGGGCCTCGGCTTCGCTGTACGGCACCTCGCGGTCATCGCGATCGTGCACGATCAAGCCGGACACGCCGGGCTTGGGCGTATGGCGCGCGAAGTCCAGTTCCTCGGACTTGATCCCGACGTGGCGGTCCACCGCGGCGATGAAGTGCCGCTCCGCCGCCTCCGGCAGCGACAGCCAGCGCGAGAAGCGCGCCAGCACGCGCGGCAGCGCGGCCGGGGCGCCAACCGTGACCACGCGCTCGGCCGGCAGGCCCAGTTGCACCGCGTGCAGCAACGCGGCACCGCCCATCGAGTGGCCGATCACGGCTTCCAGGCCCTTGAGTTCGGCCGCGATCTCGAGGATCGACTCGGTGAAGGCGAACACGTGCGCCTCGTCGCCGGGCGATTGCCCGTGCGCCGGCGCTTCCAGCGCCACCACCTGGCGGCCGCTGGCCAGCAGCGGCTCGATGAAGGCGGCGAACTGGGTCGCGCGGCCGGACCAGCCGTGCATGGCGAGCACCACCGGCCCGCTGTTGCCCCAGCGCAGGCCGGACAGGCCGAAGCGGAAGGTGATGCGTTCGGCGCGTGCCAGCGCGCCCAGCTCCCAGTCGCGCGGGCGATGCGCCTGCGGCTTCATCAGGAGCTTGCGCGCGTAGCGTGCGGTGGCCTGCGGCGCGATCGCGCCGACGAGGCGGTTGGCGGTGCGGATGGTGGCGAGCGTGTTCATGGCATACCTCGTGGTGGCGTGACGGGCGCTAGCGGATCGCCGACTTCGCGGCGGCCAGCACTTCGTCGGAGAAGGGGGAATTGCCCAGCGCGCGGGCGATGGTCAGCGCGCCGACCATGGTGGAGATCGCGGCCAGGGCCTTGTTGCGGCCTTCCGGCTCGGCGTCGTCGCGCAGGGCCTCGGCCCAGGCCTGGAGATGCTCGGCCATCAGTTCGCGATAGCGCGGGTCGAGCTGGCCGAGTTCGCCCAGCACCGCCGGCAGCGGGCAATGCACGATTTCGCCATCGCGATGCTTGCGCGACAGGTAGTAGCGCGCCGACATCGTGCGCCGCTCCGGCGCCGGCATCGCCGCCATCTGTTGGCGGGTTTCCTCGAGCCGCTGCGTGATCATGGCGCGCAGCGCCTCGATCATCAGCGCGTCCTTGTTCTCGAAGTGGGCGTAGAAGCCGCCGACCGTGAGTCCGGCACCGGACATCACTTCGCCCACCGACGGCGTTTCCAGGCCGCGCTCGCGGATCGCGCGGGTGGCCGACTCGACGATGCGGCGGCGGGTTTCCTGCTTCTGGTCGGTGCGGGCGATCATGGGCGGCTCCGGATTACGGACGTAATATTACGCCAATAATACGAAGCCGCAATAGGCCGCAAGTCATGGCGCGAGCCGGGCGGCCGCCGCCGTCCCGAGTTCAGGCGCTAAGTTATTGAATAATCAAAGAGAATCCGGTGCGCGCTGGCGCGGCACCGGACCCCGCTCAAGGCTGCCGGGCGGATTGCGGCAGGTAGCGATCCAGCAATTCGGTCTGACGCGAGCGCATCGACATCGGCTTGCCACCGACCCAGACCTGGTCCGCCGAACTGGTGACCTCGAGCGGATCGCCGTTCCAGAGCACCAGGTCCGCGACCAGTCCCGTTTCGATCCGGCCACGACTGGCGCCGAGTCCGAATACCGCAGCCGGGTTGGCGGTCAAGCCGGCCAAGGCCGCGTCCCAGGGCATGCCGTGCGCCACGGCGTTCCCGGCCAGCTGCCGCACCTTGTGTGCGAAGTGCGGCGCGAGCCCGCTCATGCTGAAGACCACCACCACGCCGGCACGCTGCAGGCGCGCGGCATTGTCGAGGCGTGCGCCCAAGGCGTCGAAGTTGGCCGGCAGGTTGGTCAGCGGGTCGAGCACGACCGGCGCCTTCGCCGCCGCCAGTTCGGCCGCCACCACCCAGGCTTCGGCGCCGCCGGCGATGACCGGCTGCATGCCATGGCGTCGGGCCAGGGCCAGCACCTGGAGAATGTCGGCGGCACGATTGACGCCGAACACCACGCGACCGCCGCCGAGATAGCGCGCCAGCGCTTCGCGACCGGCCGGTTGCAGCAGGGCGGGATCGCCGGCGCCACCGGGACGCGTTTCGCGGATGGCCTGCTCGAGCAGCATGTACTGCGCCGCACGGCTGCCGCCCGAAAGCGCGACCTGGGCACTGCCCAGGTTCACGAACAGGCTGCGGCTGCCCTCCAGCACCGCGTCGTAGCGGCCATCGAGGGTCACCGCGGCCCCCTGGCCGGCGACGAAGCTGCCGCCGGGCACGCTGGCCGGGCTGAGCACGGTCCAGGTCAGGCCTTCGACCACGTTGACGCCGATGACGTTGCTGCGCGGGCTGTAGGCGAGGGTGACGTCGAATTCCGGGCGCCACTGCGCGGGTGCCGGCGGCTGCTGCGCGCCGAACGCCAGCGTGCTGTCGACCGTGGCCGGTTCGAGCGAGACCTCCTCGATGCCCATCGCCGTCAGGCCGGCGAACAGGCCCGGGGTGAGCGCACGACCCGCGGCCTCGACCACGGTCGCGCCGGCGGGCGCCGCGAGGTCGCGGCCGACCGCGGCGATCTTGCCGTTGCGCAGGAGCACGTCGGCGTCCTTGAGCGTGCCCTGGGCCGACACCGTGTGCACGGTGGCATCGCGGATCAGCACGTCCTGCGCCGATGCCGCGAACGCCAGCACCGATGCCGCCAGCAGCAGCAGGCCCTGCGGGAGCGGGTTCGAATGCCGGAGGCTCATGGCTGCACCGCCTGGCCCGGCTGGCCGAGCAGGAAATCGGAACGGGGTTTCGCCGCAGGGCGGGCGCGGTCGTAGACCAGCGCGCCCTCGAGGTAGACCCGCTCTGCGAGCGCGTAGACGCTGAACGGATCGCGGTTCCACACCACCACGTCGCCCAGCTTGCCGGGCTCGAGCGTGCCGGTGCGGTCCTGGATGCCGAGCGCGCGGGCCGGATTCGCGGTGATCCAGCGGATCGCGCGTTCGGGCCCGATCGCGAGCCCGGCGCGCACGCCGCGCGCCATCGCCTTGCCCGCTTCCTGGTTAAGGCGCTGGATGCCCTCCTCGGAATCGGAATGCACGATCGCGCAGCCGTTGGCCGGGCGATCGACCAGGGCGATGTTCTCCTGGATGCCGTCGTAGGATTCCATCTTGAAGCCCCACCAGTCGGCCCACAGCGCGCCGCACACGCCGCGCGCGGCCAGCGTGTCGGCCAGCTTGTAGGCCTCCACGCCGTGGTGGAAGGCGGAAATCCTGAATCCGAACTCGGTCGCGATATCGAGCATGACCGCCATCTCGTCGGCGCGGTAGCAGTGGATCTGCAGCAGCACCTCGCCGCGCATCGCCGCCGCCAGGGTCTCGAGGCGCAGGTCGCGCTTGGGCGGGCTGGGCGGCGCGGCCTCTTCGTCCTTGCCCTTGGCCTTGCCCCGCTTCTTCTCGTAGGCCGCCAGCTCGCGCACGTACTTGTCCAGCCCGCGCTGGTATTCCTGCGCGTCGGCGAAGGCCTGGCGGTAGCCGGCGACGTTGCCCATGCGGGTCATCGGCGCGCGCATCAGGCCGCCGTAATAGCGCTTGGGATTCTCGCCGCAGGCCATCTTGAGGCCGTGCGGCGCGCCCGGGAACTTCATCGCCTGGTAGGTCGTGGCCTGCACGTTGCGCAGGGTCACGCCGCGGCCGCCGACCAGGTTGCCCGAGCCCGGCAGGATCTGCATCGTGGTCACGCCGCCCTCGAGCGCGGTCTGGAAGCCGGGATCCTGCGGCCACACCGCATGCTCCGCCCAGACCTGCGCGGTGACCGGGTCGACCATCTCGTTGCCGTCCGCATGCGCGGCCATGCCGGGGCTGGCGTAGACGCCCAGGTGCGAATGCACATCGATGAGGCCGGGCGTGACCCAGCGGCCGCTGCCATCGACCACCTCGGCGTCGCCTGCGGCGAGCGCTCTGCCGACCGCCTCGACCTTGCCGTCGCGCAGCAGCACGTCGGCGCCATCGAGCCGGGTGCCGGTGCCGGTGAGGATGGTGGCATTGCGGATCAGGGTCGGCCGCGACGGCGGGGCCTGGTAGGTCGAGGCGAACGCGGTGGAGGATTCGGCAGCGCTGGCGCTGCTGCACACGGCAGCGAGCGCGGCGCACAATGCGAGGACGCAGGTATTCACGCGGAGTTCCTTGGCGGGGATCGCGGGCCCCTCCCGCGACGATCCGGCATGCTTACCGCGTCGCGGGCCAAAGGGGAAGAGGCCGGAGGGCCCGAACCCCACCGGACCTCATGAAACCAGAAGGCCGCGCCTGAACCGGGCGCGGCCTTTGGGATTGGCGCGAACGCCGGCGTCGCGGCGTGCGCGCGATCGGCGCCGCTCAGCGCGCCAGGTGACGCCGGCGCCAGACCATTGCGCCGCCCAGCAGCGCCAGGAGCGCCGCCAGCAATACGCTGGCCTTGCCGCCCACCGGCACCGCGACCTGCGCGACCGGCCCGCCGCCGCCCAGCGCGAAATTCTGCACCGCGGCGGTTTGGGCGCCGCTCAGGCCCGCCAGCAGCGGCGACCCTGCGACCACGTTGTCGAAGTTGGTGGCGGTCGCGATCGCCGTGACGTCCGAATCCGAGAGGCGCTGGAAGAACAGCAAGGCCTGGGTCGCGCCGGCCGGGATCGTGATCGAATAGGTCGCGCGCGAGCCCTCGGTGCCGGCGCAGCTGAACACGGTATTGCTGATGGCATTGGGCTGCACCGGTGGCGCGCCGCCCCACAGCACGGTCGTGTTGACCGGATCGCCGGTGGTCGGGCTGCCATCGCTCGAGACCACCCAGCGATCGCCGAGGGCGAGCACCGCGTCGCCGCTGGAGGAGCCGCGGATCACCGTACCGCCGTCCGAGCCGAAATTCGTCAGGTAATCGACCGTCACCGTGACCGGCGTGCCGCCCGGGTTGGCCAGCGAGAGGTAGCCGCGCGCGGTGGCTTCGGTCGCGAGCACGTCCCAGCGCAGCTGGGTGTTGAGGCCGGCGATCGTCTGCGCGGCGAAGACCGCGCCGTTGCCGACCTGCGTGGCTACACCGCCGACCTGCGTGTTGTTGATGAAGAACAGCACCTGGTCGAAGGCATCGCTGCGGAGACCCAGCTGGGCGTCACCGATCGAGGCGCCCGCGCCGACCGCCCCGACGCCGCAATTGCCGCCTACGGGCAGCGCGTTGGTTGTCGTGATGTTGTCGCAGATCGACCAAGTCGAGGTGCCGCCTCCCGTGATGGTCAGGCAACTGCCACCGCCCTGGGCGGCGGCCCACGCGGCCGGCGCGCACGACACGGCGACGGCCAAACCCGCGATGAGGCTTGAAAGCCGAGCGTTCTTCATGGTGGATCCCCGTTGCTGCAGCGACGATCCGGGCCGGATCGAACCGCATAAGTGTGGTCCTGTTCGGCAACGTGGTCAAACCCCGACGCCGCCCTCAGCGCCGCGTGCGGAAGGCCTCCGGCTCGAACGCATCGACCTGGATGAGTTCGGCGACCATCCAGGTGCCGGTCTCGCGACGCCCCAGCCCGGTGCCGCCCTTGGCATCGATCGCCTTGAACCAGTCGGACAGCGACTTGCCCGTGGCCGCGCGGGCGCTGTCCTCGCCCACCGCGTGGTCGGCCTTGCGTTCGACCTTCATGCCGGCAGCGCCGCCGGCACCGGCCACAGGGCGAGGATCAGGCCGATGATCGTGAACTGCAGCGTGTGGTAGCCGGCGTTGATCGCGAACAGCTTGAAGCTCTTGCGCTCGAACAGGTAGTTGATGCCGAAACTCGCGCCGACCCAGCACAGGCCGGCCGAGAACCCGGCGCCCAGGCCCAGGGCGAGCGGCGGTCGCGGGCCGAGGAACATCGCGAACACGAAGGCCGCGATGACGCTCAGCACGAAGGAGAGGCCGAAGATCAGCGCCATGTTGCCCCCGGCGAGCTGCGCGTCGGACAAGCCCACCTCGCGTTGCCAGGCCTTGCCGAACAGCACCGGCGAATACCACAACCCGCCCAGCACGAAGCTCGCGGCGGCGGCCGTCAGGACGGCCCAGATGTTGAACTCGGGCATTGGCGTACTCCCTTGCAGTGGAACCAGCTTGCGGTACCCGGGCACCGCGGTATTGGAAGAATGTCACCTCACCACGATGCTGTCGGCATCCGGCCGCGCGTGGCGGACGAAATCGCCGGGGCTGCAACCGCTGAAGGCGCGGAAGTCGCGCACCAGGTGCGACTGGTCGTAGTAGCCGCAGCGCGCGGCGAGTTCGGCCCAGGGCACGGCGCCGGATCGGCCGAGGAAACCCAGCGCCGCGCGGAAGCGCTGCACCCGCGCCAGCACCTTGGGCGCGAGGCCGGTCTGGCGCGCGAACAAGCCGGCCAGATGCTTGCGCGTGTAGCCGCTCTCGCGCGCCAGCGTCGCCACCGAGACCTGGCCTTGGGTGGCGGCGATGCGCTGCAGCGCCCATTGCACCGCAGGGTGCGCGCCGCGATCCGGCGCGAGCCGCGCCAGCAGCCAATCCTCGACCACGGACAGGCGCCCTTCGATCGACGGCGTGTCGAGCAGTCGCTGGCGCAACGCCAGCACGCTGTCGCCGAGCAGGTCGGCCAGCGGCACGACGCGGTCGGCCAGGTCCTGCTGCTCGACGCCGAGCAACGCGTAGGCGCCCGCGACATGGAAGGCAACGCCGACCAGGGCGTTGCCATGCGGGGCCTCGGTGTCGAGCGGGCGCTGCTGCGCCCCGGAAAACCAAAGGTCGCGGAACGGCACGCGCATTTCCGGCGGACCCGGCTCGACCAGGTATTGCAGCGGACCCAGGTTGATCAGCAGGAAACTGCGGCCGCCCGGCAGGATGCGATCGCGGGCGTAGCTGACCTGGCCCTCGCCGTACCAGATTGCCGCCACCAGCCCGGTCAGGCACGGGCGCGGCTGGCAGGTGGCCACGGTCCACGTGCCTAGCTCGGTCGCGTGGCGATGACAGGTGATGCGGTCGCGCGGATCGCCGTCCATCGGGCTGGGCCTGCGGCGTCGTGTTGCGGCGTCGGTGCGATTACACCACAGCGCCTGCGCCTATACTTGCGCCGCAAGGAAGGGTGCCATGAAAGAAAAGCACGAGATCGTGAGCAACTGGCTGCCGCGCTACACCGGCACGCCGCTGGCGGAGTTCGGCGAGCACATCCTGTTGACCAACTTCGGCCACTACCTCGCCGAGTTCTGCCGCCTCACCGGCGCGCAAGCGCGCGGCACCGACCGGCCCATGCCCAACGCCACGGCCGACGGCATCACGCTGATCAATTTCGGCATGGGCAGCCCCAATGCCGCCACCGTGATGGATCTCCTGGGCGCGATCTCGCCCAAGGCCGCCCTGTTCCTGGGCAAGTGCGGCGGGCTCAAGAAGAAGAACGCGATCGGCGACCTGGTGCTGCCGATCGCCGCGATCCGCGGCGAGGGCACCTCCAACGACTACCTGTTGCCCGAAGTCCCCGCGCTGCCGGCCTTCGCCCTGCAGCGCGCGGTCTCGACCATGACCCGCGACCTCGGCCACGACTACTGGACCGGCACGGTCTACACGACCAATCGCCGCGTGTGGGAACACGACCTGGCCTTCAAGGAATACCTGCGCAAGACCCGCTGCATGGCGATCGACATGGAGACCGCGACGATCTTCGCCGCCGGCTTCCACAACTCGATCCCGTCGGGCGCGCTGCTGCTGGTGAGCGACCAGCCGATGATCCCCGAGGGCGTCAAGACCGAGGCCTCCGATCGCCAGGTCACGCAGGGCTTCGTCGAGCACCACATCCAGATCGGCATCGAGGCCCTGCGCCTGATCCGCCGCAACGGCAAGAGCGTCAAGCACCTGCGCTTCGACGAGTAGCGCCAAGGACCCTGCTCCTGCAAGAAGCGGGGCCTCAGGCCCTCAGGCGCTTGGCGATCCCCGGCCGCGACAACAGCGCGTACACGATCCCGATCACGAAGCCGGCCAGGTGCACGGTCCAGGCCACGGCGCCGAAGGCCGGACCGACGAAACTGAAGAGCACCTGCAGTCCGGCCCAGAATCCGATCAGCAACGAGGCCGGCACGCGCACGAATTCGAGGAACAGGCCCAGCGGCACCACGAAGCCCAGGCGCGCGCGCGGGAACAGCGCGAGGTACGCGCCCACGATGGCCGAGACCGCGCCGCTCGCGCCGACGATCGGTGCGCGACTGGTGTCCAGGGTGAAGGCGCCGGCGAGGTTGGCCAGCGCGCCGCAGACCAGGAACAGGGCCAGGAAGCGGCGCGAGCCCAGCATGCGCTCGGCCGAGAGGCCGAAGATCAGCAGGAAGGCGAGGTTGCCGACCAGGTGCAGCCAGTCGGCGTGCATGAACAGCGCGGTCAACAGGGTTTCGGGGCGCGCCATCCGCAACGCGTCCCACGACCAGCCACTGAAGCCCAGGAGTTCGGTCGGCACCGCGCCCCAGCGCGTCAGCACCCGCAGTCGTTCGTCGTCGGGCAGGATGTTGAGCGCGAGGAAGGTGCCAAGGCAGCCCAGCGTGATCGCGAGCGTGGCCCACGGCCGATGCGTGCGACGGCGGGTTTCGACCCGCACGAACATGGTCAGCGCCCACCGCGCGGGAGCAGGAACTGCTGGTCGCCAAGCACCAGCACCACGCCGTCGGGCGTGATCTGGGAAACGCGCAACTCGCCCGCCACGGTCTCGCCCTCGAGCAGGCGCGCGCCATCGATGATCACCACGCGGCGCGCCGGGTCGGGCGAGTACACGTGCATGCTGAGCTTGAGTGGCGGCAAGGCCTGCCGCGTGCCCAGTGGCATTTCGTGCAGCGGGGGCGCGCCTGGTGCCGCTGGCGGCGGCGCGATCGCCACGGGCGGGCTGGGCAAGGGCGCGATGGCGGCCGGTGCCGGCGTGGGCGCGACCAGCGCAGCGGCCCCTGGTGCGGCCTGCATCGCCGGCATGGGTTGCAACGCAATTTCGGCGGGCGCCGTGGGCGCCGGCGGAATGGGTTCCGCAATTGCCGCGGGGGCCGGCGTCGGCGCGCCCGCGACGACGGCAGCGTTTTCATCCGGCACTGGCGCGACAAACGCCGCATGCGGCCCGGACGCGCCGGGATTCGCCATGGCGGCAGGCGAGGCCACGGCCGGTGCGGGCGTTGCGGTCGGCGCAGGCGCAACGTCCTGTGCCGGGATTGCTGACGTCGCAGCGGGCGGGGCAATGGCCGGGACCGGCGTCGGGTTCTGCGGCACCGCGGCGATTGGCGCCGCGGGGATTGCCACTGCGGCAGTCGCCGCGGCGGGCGTTTCCACCGCGGGAGTCGCAGCCGCGGGAGTCGAGTCCGCGACGGTACTGGCGCCCTTCGATGGCGCGGGGATCGCGCCGGAACCCCGACCCAACCACCAACCGCCCGCGAGCGCGGCAACGATTGCCGGCAACAGCCACAGCACCCAGCGGCGACGGGACTCCGGTGCGTGCGCGGGCCGCCGCGTCGCCCAGGCGGCGTCGCCGATGAGGGAGGGCGCCTCGCCCAGGCGCCGCCGTTCCTCGGCCTTGCGCAGCGCTTCGTAAATCGTCGACATGCTCAGGCCCGTTGCCGGCCCAGGCGCGGACCAGCGGGGTCGCGCGAGGTCAGCAACAGCGCGGTCTCGGGGCCGACGATGCCATCGGGCACCAGCCCGAAGGCGGACTGCACCTGGCGTACGCGCGCTTCCATGGTTTCATCGTAGTAATGCGGGCCGGGTGCGGCGGCGGGCAGTGTATCGAAGCGGCCCAGTTGCGCCTGCAACCAGTCGACCGGCACGCCGGCGTCGCCGCGGCCCAGGGTGTCGGGCAACAGGGGGGGCTCGCGCCATACCACCAGGTACTGCCCCATCCAGGACGCCTCGAGTGCCGCGATCGACACATCGACCGTGCGCGTGCCCAGGTCGAGGCGCACGCCGTCGTCATCCAGAGCCAGCAGCAGCGCGAGCGTCCGTCGGCCGCCCGGATGCAGGACCAGCAGCACCGGGCGATCCAGCGCGCGCAACTTGGCCAGGTTGCCGCTGCCACGCAGGCAGGCCAGCCCGGGCGCGATGCTGGGCGGGCAGCGCGCCGCCTCGCGCACCTCGACCTGGTTCGCGTCGGCGCGCCAGAGCGCGAGGAGGTGTGTCCACGCGACCAGGTCGGCGCCCGCAGGCAGGCCGGCCGCCGCGCGTTCGAGACCGTCGCCGTCGAGCAGCGAATCCGATGGTGCAGCCGTGGCCGGCGCAGGCCCCGTCAGGGTTGCGCTTGCCGCAGCGCTTGCGACGACCGGCGCCGCGGCCTCCACGCGCGGTGCGCGAGGCTTCCACGCGATCCAGCCCAGGCCAGTGACGACCGCGACGAGCGCAGTGGCCCACAGCGAGCTGCGCGATCGACGCCGGCCGGCGACACCCAGCACCTCGTCGGCCGCATGCTCGACCAGCCGCTCGCCGACCTGCAACTCATCGGCGACATAGCCGGCCAGCAGCGCACGCTCGGCGATCACGTTGATGAGCCGCGGCACGCCGCCGGCGCGCCGATGCAGGCTGCGCATCGCCAGGCGCGTGAACGGGTGCCGCATGGCGCCCGCCACCGCGAGCCGATGGCGCAGGTAGGCCTCGGTCTCGCCCTCGTCCAGCGGCGTGAGGTGGTAGCGCGCGGTGACGCGCTGGGCGAGCTGGCGCAGTTCGGTGCGATCGAGCAGGGTGCGCAGCTCCGGCTGGCCGAGCAGGATGATCTGCAGCAGCTTCTGGGTCGGGGTCTCGAGGTTGGTCAGCAGGCGGATCTGCTCCAGCGCCTCGACCGACAGTTGTTGCGCCTCGTCCAGGATCAGGACCACGCGCAGGCCCTGGGCGTAGGCATCGAGCAGATAGTGGTTGAGCCGGTCGACCAGCGCCTTGGCGCTGCCGCGCGCACCTTCGACGTCCAGGCGCAGTTCGTCCGCGATCGATTCGAGCAGCTCGACCGGCGATTGCCTGGGATTGAGCACCAGCGCCACGCGCGTGCGCTCGGGCAACTGGCCCAGCAGCAGGCGCGAGAGCGTGGTCTTGCCGGTGCCGACCTCGCCGGTGAGCTGGACGAAGCCGCCGCTGCCGCCCTGGCCGATGCCATAGACCAGGTGCGCCAGGGCGTCGCGATGGCGTTCCGAGAGGAACACGAAGCGCGGGTCGGGCGTGATGGCGAAGGGCGCCTCGCGCAGGCCGTAGAACTCGAGGTACATGGCGCCTACTGTAACGGGTAGGCCTCTGGGACCCCGCAGGCCGGTGGCGGTTCCGCGCCGCTTTGGCCGTTGGACTTGCGCGATTGGGGGTGCGCCCGGCACAGTCGGCGCGCCGGGGGGCCGTGGTCGTTGCGTGCGGGGAGTGCGGAATGGCGCGCATTTCGAGTCGCGATGGTGCCGGCGTGGCGTTGCTACTTGCCTGCGCCAGCGGCACCGCCATGGCGGGCGGCTTCCAGTTGCGCGAGAACGATGTGCGCGCGCTCGGCCGCGCCTACGCCGGCGTGGCCAGCGCGCCCGACAACCCGGTGGTCGCGATCAACAATCCCGGCGCGCTCGGCTTCCTCGAAGGCCGCCAGGTCGCGCTCGACCTGCATGGCGTCGATCCCGATGCGCGCTTCGACGGCGGCGGCATCGATGCCGCTGGCGAGCCGCTGCAAGGCGGCGACGGCGGCGACCCCGCCACTCTTGCCGCGGTGCCGGCCACTTCGTACCACCAGCCGCTGGGCGAACGCTGGCACCTGGGCCTGTCGCTGGGCGCGCCCTATGGCCTGGAAACCTACTACGACAAAGGCTGGGTCGGCCGCTACCAGGCCCTGCGCTCGAAGCTGACCACGGTGGAACTGGGTGCGGCGCTCGCCTACGAGGTCAACGAGAGCCTTGCGCTGGGTGCTGGCGTCGGCGCGCGCTACGCCGACGGCGTGCTGTCCAACGCGATCGACCTCGGCGCGATCCTCGCCGCGCAGCAGGTGCCCGGCTTCGCGCCGCAATCGGCCGACGGCAAGGCCGAGATCAGCGGCGACGATTGGGTGCCGACCCTGACGCTGGGCCTCTTGTGGCGCATGACGGATGCGACCCGGATCGGCGTCGCGTGGCGTTCCGCGGCCGACCTCGAACTCGATTCCGAGGCCGATTTCGACGTCCCCGACGCGGTGGCCGCGGTGCTCGCCGCCAGCGGCAGCGACCTGTTCCGCGATACCGGCGCCATCGCCTCGATCGCCAATCCCGCCACCGCGACCGCCAGCGTTTACCACCAGACCGCAAGCGGCATCGGCATCACGGCCGACATCGCCTGGACCGGCTGGAGCCGTTTCGAGCGCATCGACGTCGAGTTCGACAACCCCGCGCAACCCGACGTGCGCGAGATCGCCAACTGGCGCGACACCTGGTACGCCGCACTTGGCGTGGACTGGCCGCTCAACGACCAATGGACCGTGCGCGCCGGCGTCGCCCACGACCAGACCCCGACCCGCGACGAGTACCGCACGCCGCGCGTGGCGGATGCCGATCGCAACTGGTTGTCGCTGGGCGCGACCTGGGCGCCGGGCGGCGACTGGGTCTTCGACCTCGGCTATGCACACCTGTACTTCATCGACGACCCCACGGTGTCGAATCGCGCGCTAACCGGCAGCACGCTGGCCGGCAACTTCGATTCCAGCGCCGACGTCGTTGGCGTGGCGGCGCGCTGGCGTTTCTGACCCGCCGGCGACCGGCGTTCGCTTCGACCCGCGTTGGACATTGTTGTAGGCCAGGGGACGCCGATCGCGGCGCCCCGCGTGATTCCCACCCACCTGGAGACCCGCATGCACACCTTGCGTTCGATCGGATTGCGCTCCCTGGCTGCGGCCGTCCTCGGCGTCCTCGCGCTGTCGGCCATCGGCACCGGCGCGGCCCTCGCGGCCGAAACCGCGGCGCCTGCCGGCAATGCCCTGCCCGCAGGCGGGGGCGAGCCGGGCAAGGTCTTCATGGCCAATCACGCGGCGATGAAGGCCGGCGATGTCGACGGCATGCTCGCCACCGTGGTCGCGGCGCAGGCCGCGCAGATGCGCGAGGCGCAGAAGAGCCCGGAAGAGTTCAACGGCATGATCGACATGATGAAGGCCTTCGCCCCGGCCGAGATCGCGGTTACCGGCGGCCAGGACTTCGGCGACCGCGCCGAGTTGACCCTCGCCGGCAAGCACGACGATGGCAGCCCCACCGCCGGCGTCGCGCGCATGGCCAAGGAAGGCGGCGCGTGGAAAGTCGAGAAGGTCAACATGAGTTCGGGCGACGGCTGAAACTTCGCCGACGGCGTTCCGACTTTAGGAGCGGCTGATTCGCGCCATCCTGGCGCTCACCCTTCGGGCCCGCTGCGCGGTTGGTTCGCGCTTCCTGCGCGAACCAGGCAGCCGCGACCGGCGCCCATCGCGCGCAGAGCGCGCTCCTACAAAGCCGGCCCTGTAGGAGCGCGCTCTGCGCGCGATGGGCGTTCCGTCCTGCCCTGA
>Ga0209254_10000505_pt1 | contig 31836 bp, 25 predicted proteins | sample FrelakmetDIP11DI_FD_187148 | JGI IMG/M metagenome (GOLD analysis project Ga0209254, IMG submission 187148) | Freshwater lake sediment microbial communities from the University of Notre Dame, USA, for methane emissions studies - DIP11 DI (SPAdes)... | ecosystem: Environmental > Aquatic >... | reverse complement strand
CTCCCAGACTTTAAAGAGGAGATTTTTCAGGTATGTTCAAATCCCTGTCAGGTATTTAAAGTAAAATAATCTCAAAATTTAGCCTTATTTTCCAAAATAGAAGGCAATCTTGATCACTATTCAACCTATGTTCAAAGCCCCAGCCGTGATTTGAACACGGGACCTGCTGATTACAAGTCAGCCGCTCTGCCAGCTAAGCCACTGGGGCGCCATATACCGTACGCCGTACTGAATAAAAAAAGTGGTGACTGGGAGGTTTTGACCTGAAACAAGGTACTATCGTCAATTTCAGATACCTTGAAAATCTTCTTTATACCTGGATGAAAAAGATCCTGTCCTGATATATGGAGTCCTCATGATGAACTGCACAATTCCAGCCATAATTTCTGTTTTACTTTGTATCTGTTTGTTTTCGAGCGGTTGTCTGACGTACCAGACCAGCGAGAGCACCCAACCACCCTGTGATGACCAGGAGCCGGTGGTCGGTACATGGATCTATGATCCGGGGGGTCTGGGAGCCGCGGTCTTCCTCTTCATCTTCAAGGACTCCGGCCGGTATGATGCTGCAGCCATTCCACGAGATGATTCAAAGGAACTTGACTATGAGGTCTGGATCACCGGGTCCTGGACTGCTGCAGGTATTGATAGTTATAATGTTTCCGGCCAGATTATCAGCCACGATTTTCGAACCGATACCAGGGAGGTTTCTCAACATAATGAAAACCTCACCTATGATCCATTGAGAGATGCCCTTTTTAATCGGGAGCACCCCCATGGTATCTTTACCAGGGTGTCCTGTGATCCGCAGATACCTTCGACCATGAAGGTCAGCATACCTTTTGACTGATCCTCCAGTCCTCTTTTTTGCAGTGGCGATAGACCAATGAACAGGGAACACGCATATCCCCCTGAGTGAGGCGATATGGGAGAGTCAGCACTTCTCATCCTCGAGGGGCCCTGGTGGACGCCGGCCGACAAGCCAAAACGGCCCTCCGTCCTTCCATTTCTTGAGGGACTTGAGCAGTACAAGGGGAACTTCAACATTTACCATTCCAACTTCTATGAGACGAATGGATTCCGGAGGGCTCTTGAGGATGACCTGGTGCATACCCGGGAGGACCGCCTCTTTCTCTACATCGCAGCGCATGGTGGCAATAGGATGGTCGGGTCGATGGAATCGGAATCCGGAAAGACCATCACCACCGGGATGCGGCTCACCACCCTCCTCAAGGATGTCCGGAAAGTGGCCAGCTATTCAAATATCGAAGGAGTGCTCCTCGGTTCCTGTACTCTCGGTGCGAACCGTTCCGACCTCCTGTCCACTCTGAAAGCCTCACCTATTGTCTGGATCTTCGGGTATGCCTGTGAGATCGACTGGATCTCAAGTACTCTCGTTGACCTCTCCCTCCTTGAGCACGTGATGGCACTCAAGAAAGAGGACCTGCGAAGCCGGACAAGGATTATCGGTGCTTTTACCTCGGCTCTCCAGCGGTTCAGTGGTGATTTTATCATCTGTAAAGAAGAGAACCGGAATGTTCCCTTAAAGCACGCTATCTCTCTCCTCATAAAACCCCGGAGACCGGATGCCCGTCCTGAAGATAAAACAAGGGCTCTGCTTGACAACCTGGGATGGGTTTGACCCCCGGAGATTATCCTCCATGAGAAAATTATCCGGGGATTGAAGTACCCCCGCCTTTCCCCCAGAACAGAGTACCATCGTAAAGAATCCGCGTAATCCTGTGGTAGGGTATCGGGGATCTACCCGCCAGGGACTCGATCTCCATGAACTGTGAACCGAGAACTCTGATCCGTCCGCCTCCGGCGCAGGACTCGTCACCGGGTGCTCCCCGGTCAGTATAGCAGACCACTACCCGATCGAAATGGTAGCGGGGATCGTGATACAGCATCAGAAGAATCTCCCTGCTTCTCCGCATCCTGATGTACTCATATGCAGATACAGGATATATTCACACCTTCCCCAGAGAGAACGTTGGATCTCTGTTTAACAGGAAATCCGGGGACACGATAACCGCTGACCCCTTCCAGGAGAGCATGAATGGCTCATGAACGGCTCTCCGATGGAATAAACAGCATGGCCTGGATGGGATCTCAACCCCTTCTGCCCTCGTTATGTTCATGCCAGTCATCAATAAACGTCTAGGAGATAACATACCGTTGCCGTTTACGGGCATCCGGTGCCCGTGGAGTCTAAATTGTCGCCTGCTTTATAGATTAATCCCGGGCATCTCAAGTAGACAAAGGAATCATGCCAGGATGATCCACTTTCCGGGAAAAACGGAGCAAGTGGCTTCTCGGATAGATGCCATTATCCCCCGGTATAGCCCACGTTGTTAGTAATATGGCGCAGCTGACCGTGGATATTGGGGGACGACCAGGTGTCAACTGCCGGGGATTTTGTGAATATTGTTATTTTAAGCAGGTGAAGGAGACCCGGCCCTTCGGGTGTGTCCATTGCCCCCCCTACCAGGTAGGCTGTGATTACTGCAGCCGCAGTGTCAGGGAATATTACCGGGGCTGGAAGACCCTGCGTGAAGTGGGGGAGGAGACACTGGGAAGCCTCCAGCGAATGACTGCCGATATCGACCGGATCACAATCAGTGGCGGGGGAGATCCAAGCTGCTACCCTCAATTCACCGACCTCATTGAGCTTCTCTCCGGCATGGAGGTTCCACTCCATATCGGTTATACCAGCGGAAAGGGTTTTGATGAGGTGGCTGTTGCCGATTTCCTCATCGACCACGGCCTTTCCGAACTCTCATTCACCGTCTTTTCTGTTGATCCCAGGAAACGAAAGCGGTATATGCACGATCCCACCCCCGAGATTTCGCTCAGGATCCTTGATCGGCTCTGCGGTGAGATAGACGTTTATGGTGCCGCTGTAGTTCTTCCCGGGGTCAATGACGGAAAAAACCTTGAGGATATGTGCCAGTGGCTTGAGGACAGGGGTGCGAAGGGACTCATACTCATGCGTTTTGCGAATAGCACCCGGCAGGGGCTCATTCTCGGCAATGCCCCGGTCATCAGGGGTCACCGGGTTCAAAGGCCCGATGAATTCCGGGATATGGTATCTGACCTTGCCAGCCGGTTCAAAATGAAGATCAGCGGTACACCGCTGTGGGACCCGGCCATCGGGTCACCGTTCGCTATCAGGAATGAACCGGAACTTCTTGACAAGTTGCCGGCACTCTTTCGAACCGCGACGGTCATCACCGGAAGCCTTGCTGCACCGGCCATCCAGGCTGTTCTCGATACCAGGGGAGGAGGGGTGAAGGTAGTGGCAACTGAGAAAGAGATTGCCTGCCTCATCACCCTCGATGATCTTGAAAGACTTGATCTGACAGAAATCGAAGATCTCGTCATTATCCCGGGACGGGCATTTGTGCATGACCGCGAAGCTGAAAAAGTCCTCTCCCGTGATGGTGTGCAGCGGACGGTATTGCGGGGCCCGGAAATGCTCACCGCTGATGCTGAAACCAGCATGGGCATGACCAGGGACGGCGTGCTTCTGATGGAGATAGAGGGATTTGCCGGACTTATCCGGCTTATCAACCTCAACGGTCAGCCGTGCCCCTGACCCGTGCTCCTTCGATACCCTTATTATCCCAACCCACTGATAAATACCACAAGCACGAAATCGTGCTGGCATATGTAAGTCCGACGTGCCTTTTGGCACGGCCTTGCTCGTAATGGCTTGGGATTACAGGAGAGTCAGCAGTGTCTGCTCTTTTAACGGATTTACAGGGTGTCATGTGGAGGTGAACTATGGCACGTATTCATGCACGCCGGAGGGGAGATTCAGGTTCGGTACGCCCCCACCGTACTGAGGCGCCGTCCTGGTCAAATACCGACGTGGAAGCAATTGAGAAAGTCATCATTACCCTGAAAAAGGATGGGCATTCAAGCAGCCGCATCGGCCTCATCCTTCGTGATCGCTATGGCGTTCCTGATGTCAAACTGGTTATGGGGAAAAGGATCGATCAGATACTCAGGGAGAAGGGGCTGCAATCAGAAATTCCAGAAGATCTCCGCAACCTGATCCAGAAAGCACTCGGTCTGCGGAAGCATTTAGGTGAGAATAAGAATGATCTCCATAACAAGCGGCAGTTGCAGCTGACCGAGTCGAAAGTACGGCGGCTGGTCAAGTACTACGTCTCGAGCGGAAGACTTCCCAGTGACTGGAGCTACAAACCGGAGACCGCGGAGATACTGCTCTCCCGATGATCTATGTCCCTTGAAGAAGCCGCATCCCGGGTTGCTGAACACCTGTTACGGCAGGAATACGTGGAAATCTATGCCCACCATGACGCGGACGGGATTGCAGCTGGGACGATAATCTGTACAGCACTCCTCCGGAAGGGGATCCGGTTCAGGCTCCGTATCCGGCACCGGGTAAGCCCGGCATCCCTCTCTCCTGATACTCCGATATTGCTCTGCGACCTCGGATCAGGGCTCGGAGACCTTTCTCCTGAAGTAATGGTAATCGACCACCACCTGCCTCATTTCCCTGGTGACCTGCATGTCAACCCGAGGCTGGCGGGAATTGATGCAGACCACGATCTCTCATCAGCAGGCGCTGCCTACCTGGTGGCACAAATGCTTGGGGATAACCGCGACCTGGCCGGCCTTGTCATGCTCGGTATCATGGGTGATGACCAGAACATTGCCGGGAAAAACAGGGAGATCTTCCATGAGGCCATAGCTGAGTCAATCATCTCACCAGGGAAAGGCTGCAGGCTTGCCGGACGAGATCTCCATGAACGGTTGCTCTGTGCAATTCATCCATATCTCCACCAGATCAGCGGAGATGAGATGGCAGTGGGCGATCTCATTGAGAGTGCTGCCGGGAACGATACCCTCGATGTTGAGGCGCTAATTTCTCTCATCGTGCTGAGGGTCAGCCCGTTTGCACCGGCAGGGACCATGCAATCCCTGTATGGGGACCGCTATACACTTGAGCGGGAAGTGATTCCCGATGCACATGCCCTGACAGCAGTCGTGGATGCCTGCGGTAAATGCGGTCGCGGCGGGCTTGCCGCATCGCTCTGCTTCCGGTCCACTGACAGCATCGGAGAAGCATGGGAGACCGCCCTGGGACATCGTTTGAGGGTTATCAGGGCACTCCGGCTCGCAATGGACCGGCAGACACCGGACGGTTTTTATGAAGTTGAGGACGCTACGGTCATCAGCGATGTGGCCGATGCCCTGGCAAGGGATACTCTGCGGGATAGCCCGGTTATGGTTGCGGCACGAAAGAAAGACCTCTGCCATATCTCGGTCCGGATTCCGGGTGATCATCCCTTCCGTCTCGGAGATGTGGTCCATGAGGTGGCAGTCCAGTGCGGGGGCCTTGGCGGGGGTCACCACAGACGGGCGGGAGCAACAGTGAGCTGCGTACGTCTTGACGAATTCAGGGCGGCGTTTGCCCGGGCGGTCGCTGCATGATGGAAATTGAGGGGGAGATCATTACCCGGCACCGGAATGCATCGTGTGTGGCCGGGGCCATCAGACCTGACAATCTCCTCAGCATGATCACGATGGCATCAGGAGAGGAGGTCAGGACCGTTATCTCAGGCACGAAACTACGGTCTCTCATTGCATCGGTGGATGATTACCTCATGAATCTGGCGATTGCGGAGGAGCTATGCAGGTACGGTTCAGATTAGAGGCCGGTCTCCGGTTCAGCTCGCCGTTCACACCCGAAGCAGAGCAGGCAACCCTGGCCTTGATAGATGAAGCCAACCGGCTGCTCTTCATGAAAGGGGTTCCGAAAGGTGTGGATCCATCCGAAGTTGGCAGGATTACCGGCATTCCTCAGTTCAGGGAAAATATTCTTGATCTCACCTTCGAGAGTGGCCCGTATACCAGGGCTCACGATGCTCTGTTCCGGTTCAGGAAGCAGATAGCGCTGACCCTTGGGAGGTATCGGCTTGGTATCCGTGATATCGATATCGGCTCGTACGCTGTCACCATGACCGGGGAATTTCCCAGCGGTTTCAGGGTGCCTCGACTCCCCTTCATCCGGCATGCAGACCTCACGAACGGGTCGCTGACCATGGATCTTATCATGAGCTCAGCAGACCTCGAAAACCGGATTCCTGACCGGCTTGTCCGTCTTGTTGAGGAGAAGATCGAGGCAGCTACGTATGGAGGGAAAGGAGAGCACTGGGAGCTCATCTTTGAGAGCGGAAAAAAACTGCGGCACAACGAGGAAGACCCGACCAGGCAGATGGTTGAGCGGGGCTGGATCAAGCATGCCCCGGCCCGGGGGCAGTGGATTTTCGGTCCCCAGGCAGTTCAGCTCTTCAGGGCTTTTGAGACAATCGTCATGGAAGAGATCATCGGTCCACTCTCCTTTTCGGAGATGATCTTTCCAAAGATGGTCCCGTGGGAGGTATGGATGCGATCAGGACATGCCAAAGGAGTATATCCTGAGATCTACTACATCTGCACGCCCAAAACCCGTGACGCCTCCTACTGGGAGGATATTGCCGATTATTTTAAAGTAACCGGCGAGGTATGGGTAGAGGAGATCAGGAAGCGCATAGACGGTCCAATTGGTGGTATGTGCTATGCGCAGTGTCCTCCGTTCTGGCCTTTCGTCCAGGGTGAGACTCTCGCCAATGACTGTCTCCCTATCAGGGTCTTTGACCGGAGCGGAACCTCCCACCGGTATGAAAGCGGGGGAATTCACGGTATCGAGCGTGTTGATGAATTCCACCGTATTGAAGTCCTCTGGCTGGGAACGGCCGGGCAGACCATCGAGATAGCCGATCAGCTCCATGAGTCATACCACCGTGTCTTTGAAGATATCCTTGAGCTTGAATGGCGGTCCGCCAGGGTGACCCCCTGGTTCATGGCCCAGGAAGGGATGATCGGGAGCGAAGCCGGTTGCGGCTGTGGAGGGCGGATAGGAACGACCGATTATGAGGCATATCTTCCTTACAGCGGGAGCTGGCTTGAATTCCAGAACGTAAGTATCAACGGGGACAAATACCCGAAAGGATTCAATGTTAAGATCCAGAGTGGAACCGAATGCTGGTCCGGATGCTCAGGGATCGGCCTCGAGCGGTGGACCGCAGCATTCCTGGCCCAGAAAGGGCTGGATTATGGGAATTGGCCGGAAACAGTGGCCAGACTGGTTGGAGAACCAAAAAATCTGTTTAAATTTCTCTGATGGGTGATTCAATGGCAAAAAAGAAACAGGTAGGACGAAGGGTCGAGGGCTGGAAGGCCAAGAGCTGGTATAAGGTATATACCCCTGAAACCCTCGGCAAAGTATACATTGGCGATACCATCGCCAACGATCCCGAGAGCGTGGTCGGGCGGATCATGCAGACTACCCTCGGTGAGATTATCAATGATTACGGCCGGCAGAATGTGAAGATGAAGTTCAGGGTCGCGACCGTGACCGGTGACGCTGCATATACCGAATTTGTGGGCCATGAGCTGACCCGCGATTATCTGCGTTCGCTGGTCAAGAGAAGGACCTCCCGGATTGATTCTCATATCCCGGTCATGACTAAAGATGGCAAGAAAGTCGACCTTACGGTAACCTGCTACACCCTCACCCGGGCAAACCTGAGCCAGACCCATGCCATCCGCGGGCTCATAGTCCAGAAAGTAGGGGGTATGGCAAAAGAAGTGGACTTCAATGCTCTCCTGAACGGGATTGTGACCGGTGAGCTCTCAAAGGAGCTCTTCAAAGCAGTGAAACCGCTCTTTCCGGTACGACGGGTTGAAATCATCAAATCAAGGGTCGGGACAGTCAAGGCGGCATAATACTGCCTTTTTCGCCCCTCTCTTGCAGAGGATTTTCTCCTGCGGGAAGGAGAGGACAGCCTTTTTAGCTAACGGTGAAGCATATTACCCTTTGACCCGTATCTTCTCTTGATGACGGCACGAAAGGTCCTGCTCCTTGTACTTGATGGCATCTCTGATCGTCCCTGCAAAGAATTCGGGGGCCTTACCCCACTCCAGGCTGCCCGCACCCCCGTCCTTGACCAGATCGCCCGTGAAGGGATCTGCGGTATCATGGACCCCATCGGTCCCGGTATCCGTCCGGGTTCGGACACTGCTCACCTGAGCCTTCTCGGGTATCCCCCGGGGACGTATTATACCGGTCGTGGTCCCCTCGAAGCCCTGGGGACAGGTATCAGGATGGAACCGGGAATGATCGGGTTCCGTTGTAACTATGCCACAATCGATGCGTCCGGATGTATCATCGACCGGCGAGCAGGCCGTATCCATAATACTGCCCCCCTCACACGGGCGGTATCGGAAAAAGTTGATCTCTCGGAGCTTGGGATTGAATTTCTGTTCAGGTCAGGAGCAGGCCACCGGGCTGCACTTGCTTTCCGGGGGGAGGGGCTGGGTGCCTGTGTCTCATCGAACGACCCCAAAAAGGAGGGCGCAGCCCCTCCACCGTTCACAGCACTCAGCTCAAAACCGGCCGATGCAAAGACGGCGCAGGCACTGAATATGTTCATCAGGCAGGCAGATGCGGTCCTCTCCACCCATACCCTCAACCAGGAACGGTCATCACGGGGCCTTGCCCCTGCAAATACTATCCTTCTACGGGGAGCTGGAGAGATGGGCACATTTGAGCCGTTTCCCCAACGCTATGGCCTTTCCGGAAGTGTGATCGCGGCTGCAACCCTGATTACCGGGATCGGGGTAGCAGTGGGACTGCGCCATGTTCCGGTCAGTGGTATAACCGGTTCTGTCGATACCAATCTCGAGGGCAAGGTGCAGGCAGCCATCTCTGAACTGGAGACCCAGGATTTCGTCCTTCTCAATATCAAAGGGGCCGATGAGGCCGGGCATGACGGCAAAGCGGTCGAAAAAAGGGATTTTATTGAGCAGATTGATACTGCAGTCCAACCTTTCCTCAACCTCGAGCAGATCCTTCTCGTGGTCTGTGCCGACCACAGTACTCCCTGCAGTATCCGCGACCACAGCGCCGATCCCGTCCCGCTGGTCATCCGCGGAGACGGAGTTCGGATCGATGACATTATACACTACGATGAGGTCTCCTGTGCAAAGGGTGGACTGAACCGGATCCCCGGACTGTCCCTGATGCCCATTATAGGCGACCTGATCAACCGTACGAAAAAATACGGTGCCTGATGACCGTGGAAGAAGAGTCTTCGCTTGCCGGAATTCTTGGCGTCGGAGCCGTTGAACTGGTTGAACCTACGTTCGCCGACCTTCCTGATGACTGGTTCACCTCAACGCTGCTTGAGACAGAAGGAGACCAGGGAAGACTTCTTGTCGATGAAGAGTCAGAGCCCCTTGCAGTTGCGGTGCATACGGGAAATGATCACTGGGTTGCCGGGTGCTATCATTTGAGGAAGGCCAATACTTCAGTCATCACATTCTTTGAGGACCTGGGCGGGGATATCTACCAGGAGGAGCGGTCAGTCTGGGAGGCTGCGGTCCGGCGTTATTACAGCCTCATGATTGCCCGGCATATCACTCCTTCCCTCGATGATCTGAACCCGGCCAGGAAGGATATGGTGCGCTCACTCCTTACTGATATGTGGGGCCCTGGGAAGGGGACGACCTGCCTGGATTTCTGCTGCGGATCAGGCCTTGGATCGGTTGTCCTTCGGGATCTTGGATACTCTGTCCTGGCTTGTGATATCGACCTCGGGCTGCTCTCGCTCGGGTTTTCAACCGGCAGGTTACTCCCCCATGAGACCATGTGTATCGATGCGACCCGTGCCAGGACCTATATATCTCCTGTCCCTGCCGGTCTCGGTCTGATGTTCGGGGAGATCTATGCCTTTAATAGTGATACCTGGGAACAGATCACCCGGGAGCTGGTCAACCTCACCGGTTATTCCCTTATTACGGTCGGGAAGAGGGAGGAGGCAGAATTGATCGCCAGCTGGGTCGAACGCTGTGGGTGCAGGGTAGATGTATCCGAAAATACCCGCGACCCTATCTATGACCGGTGGGTATGCAGCTTCTCACGGGACTGATTATCATGAATGCCCCCCTCCCGGACCCTGTCATCAATTCCAGGGGAACCATCACCCTGTCTGGTCAGGCTGGAGGTGCTCCGGGAATGGTGCTCCCGCACCGGAACCTTCGGAGCCTGTACCGCATCTACCTCCTCATTGCTGTCTGGGCGGGGATTCTGCCCTGGCTCCTTCCACTCGCTTTTGTCTCTCCACCGGAGCTTATATTGCTGTTGAGCGGTAGTCTCCTCCTGCTTATTGTTTTTCTCCTCTGGTGGATTGGAGCATACACCCGCACGATCAGGTACTGCTTCACACCCACCGATATTGCCTGGGAGAAGGGAGTATGGTTCCGTCAGACTGGAAGTATCCCTTATAATCTGATTACCAGTACAGAGATTATTCAGGGGCCCGTCTCGCGGAGTTTTGGGATCTCCCTCCTCACGATCAGGATTGCTGATGCTGTTGGATCCGCATCCTCACGTGAACTGAAGATCCGTGGGATATCCGATGCAGGAATGCTCAGGGAATATATTCTTGCCCGGATACAATCCTCGTCATAATCGGTTGTATGCCACTCATCCAGCAGGCTGATTTCAAATAAACCATGAAACTACCGGAAAGGAACCGGTAAGAATGCAGCCCGACCATTTACCGGCGGCTTTTCTTTCCTTTCCTTTCCTGGTCCTCCCGTCTTTCCCTGCATTCGAGTTCGGTCAGGATCTCGATCGGATCGTCTGTCTTTTCAGTCAGGACCAGGATATCAGAGAGGCGTTCTATCCCGATAAAGTGCTCGGCCATGATCCTGGCGAGAGGTGATAATTCTATGGTTCCATCAGATTTCCGGACCAGTCCCCGGTCAAGGAGGGGGGTGAGCACCGGTTCCATTGAGCCGACCATCGCCGCTGCAATTCGCTCCAGATCATGTTCGTTTCCATTGCATACTACGGCATTTGCAACAAATTCCTCTGAGCTCTGCTCCAGATCATGCTCTGGCGCCACCTCTTCCATCTCCCCTTTGAGGAGTCGCATCGCCACCTCCTCTTCTGCCTGTGAAGAACTTCTGGCATAGGTTGCCCCTGGCTCAGCGAGGATAACCACTTTACCCAGGTCATGGAAGTCAGGCCTTCCGGCCCGTCCGGCCATCTGGTTGAACTCCTGGACCGAAAGCCATGATATCCCCATAGCCAGAGAATCGAAGATGACCTGAGAAGCGGGAAAGTCGACACCCGCGCCAAGCGCAGCAGTGGTAATGACCCCCTTCAGTTTCCCGGTGAGAAAACGGCTCTCAATATCCCGCCGCTCCTGTGAGGTGAGACCTGCATGGTATGCCGCGTATTTCAGGCCAAGCGCATCGGCCACGACATGGCAACGGGCACGGGAATGGGTGAAAACAATGGTCTGTCCCCGAAATCCCTTTGATGAAACGTGCCGGTACTCTTCCTCACAGAGTCGCTTGATGGTTGGGATCTTTTGCTTGTGTTCAAGAAAGAGCAGGTATCGCTCAAGGGCAACGGGGCGGTCATCGTATCGTACGAGGACAGCATCCAGTTTCTTGGCGAGGGTCTTGGGAAGCCCGATCGTGGCGCTCAAATACAGGAACTGTGCTTTCGGGGCGATGTGCTTGAGGCGGGCGATGAGCCCGTCCAGGCGATGGCCACGGTCACTGTCCTCGAGCATCTGGACCTCATCGATCACCACCGTTCCCACTTTCCTGATTCTTTTTCCACACCGGATCAGGTGGTCAATACCTTCGTAGGTAGCCACAACGATCGGAGCACCAGTGTTCCGGTCTCCTATGGGGCGGTTCTCTGGCAGGTGAATTCTGCTCTTTCCGACCATGATCCCTACCGCGCTGATCTCACCGTATCGTTCCAGAAACCGCTGGTACTTCTGGACAGCAAGGGCTACCAGGGGTACGAGAAAAAGCATCTGTCCCCTCCCTTCGAGGAAATTCTTCAGGCCGGCCATCTCACCGATGAAGGTCTTCCCGCTTGCAGTAGCCGAAACGACCAGGAGATCCTTACCATACAGGAGACCTGCATCAACTGACATCTGTTGTGCGGGCATGAGGTACTCAACCCCCGATGCATCAATGAATTTCCGGGGAAGAGGGAGCTCTTCAAGCCGCGAGGTATGCTGGACGGGATGTGCTTCGAGCCGGTCAAAGAGGGTCTGGGACATCCGTATCTCTTCGGGCTGGATGCTGGCAAGTACCTTGTCCACATCGCGGTACTTCTGGATAAGGGTCTCCATGTGGGCCATGGCCTGCCTGCCTATCCGGCCCATATGAGCAAGTTCCCTCCGAAGTTCCCGCTTTGCACACTCCGGGCATATCGACTCAGAGCCACGGTAACGGATTGCAGTTTCCGAATTGAGCGGAGTTATACCTTCGTCAAGGAGGCAGATCCGGCAGAGGTCTACGAGGAAGAATGGAATCTGGAAATCGTTCAGGAAGGACTCGATGAGATGATCATGTCTTGTCAGGAAGACTTCGGCCTTCCGGAATGATGCGATAAGATCTCTGGTGGGCGTGTTCCGGAACTGTTTTTTACTCCCCCACCGGAGCCGGTACAGAACGGGGCGGACACCTTTTGGAGTTTCCGAAAAATCGGCGAATCCGGTGCCTCTGACATGATGGTTTTCGAGAAAGAGAATCTTATAGTTCCCCTTCTGGGGATGGATGATCATTCTCATGATGCGATCAGGTCATGGATCACATAGGAGAGGCCGGCAGCCTCCAGGCGCTTGAGAAAATCCGTGAACTCCTCATCCACAATGAGAATACAGCAGTCGATCCCGTGGAAGGCGGCCTCGATGACACCCTCACGGGATCCAAAGAACATATCGGGCGTCCGGCCTGCCCGTTTCAGGGCGATGTAAGCTTCGAGCCCGACTGCTGCTACCACACCTGCCTTCCCTATCACTTCACGGAGCCGGTCAGGTCTGACCATGCGGGATCCACCCCGTTGGATCCTCGGTACTTTACAGACATGAACTGTCCCTTCAGTATGGTCGATAAGTCCAGTAAGGCGGGCAACGCCGACATCCTCCTCTTTTCGGGCATCCCTTATGACGGTGCCTGTTGCGGTCCGCGGCTCTTTCGCCGCATAGAGCCATCCGTCCTTCATATAAACCCCGACCGGGTCACCTTCCCGAAGATCCTCAGCTGCAACCGCGGTCCAGGTAGAGACCTGCTGGATGATGTCGCGCCTGATATGCCGGGCATAGCTCTCCAGTGCTTCAGCATGATTCAGCACCCATTCAATGCCTTCCCTGGTGACCCCGTATCTGCCTCTGCCATGGGCAGCTACCATCCCATCATCTACAAGTTCCCTGATGTATTCCGATACGGCCTGGGGAGTTACCCCCAGTTTTTCAGCGATCTCCTGCTGGCGGACGGCCGGCTGGTGCTCTGCGATTTCAACGAGAATCTGGAGTCTTGTGACTTCGCGTTTACTCCGGAGAATTGAGTACAGGGGATCGTTACCGGCTTCGGTCAAGCAGCACCAGTCCCTGTCCCTTCACGTCCATATGGGGGATCCGCTTTGCGAGACCTCTGATAAAAACGGGACTGACACCGAACTTGCGGGCCAGGTCATTGATCGAACTGTTCCCATTGCTGAGTTCCTCCTCGATCTTCTCGACCATAACGCGGAGGTGTTCCTCATTTGAGATGGCAATATAGAGAAGATCGGAGAGATCCGAGAAGTTGCACTGAAAATTGGCTCTGAACTTGTTATAGCTCGCCCGAAATTCTTTGATCGGTCGTTCACCGGGATCCGGCATCCTCCATTGTTCCTCAATGAGGTTTCCCTTCTTCAGGATGGTAATGCAGTGGCCCACACTATCGTCGTTCAGCTGCTCACAGAGCTCCTCTTCGGTCATCCATGATCGGTTCAGGAGATCATAGACCTGTTTGTAGCAGCTGTTATTGAAGGTGATAAGGAGGGGGACCAATTCCACCGGATCATTGACAATCCTGATATGACCAGTCAATCGTAAAACCCTAATATTATATGGCGGAAGAAATCAATAAAGTTTTGTCGAGACCAAATGCCCCAAAGCGAAAGAATTATCGTCCGTGGAATTGTCCAGGGTGTTGGTTTTCGTCCTTTTGTTTATGCTCAGGCAAAAAAATTCTCCATATCCGGCTGGGTGAAGAATCTCGGAAGTGAAGTGGAGATCTGTGCAAAGGGAGGCCGTTTTGAAGAATTTCTCACCGCCGTCCGGGCCGGTCCGCCCCTCTCCCGAATTGATAGTGTCCAGGTTTTTCCCCTCATGGATCCGGTTCCTGATGGTTTTACCATACTCCCGAGCGCCAGAGGTGCCCTTTCGGGAATGATACCTCCGGATATTGCTGTATGTGATGAATGCCTCGGTGATATCTTTCAAAGGGGAGGCAGGTATGAACGGTACTGGGCAACATCATGTGTGAACTGCGGACCCCGGTACAGCATCATATCTGAACTCCCCTATGACCGGGAGCGAACTTCCATGGCTCCGTTCACCGTATGCCCGGAATGCAGCAAGGAATATCATGATCCCGAATGCCGGAGGCATCACGCCCAGACCATTGCCTGTACTTCATGCGGTCCCCATCTCCACCTTTACGATCGGGACGGAAATGATGTTACATGCTGTGATGTCATCCAGGAAACCGCCATGCTCCTTGACAGCGGGTCAATTGTCGCAATCAGGGGGATCGGGGGATTCCATATCGCTTGTATCGAAGAGTCTGCCCACGAGCTGAAGAGCAGGCTCGGACGGTCGGAACAGCCGTTTGCAGTCATGATCAAGGGTGATCAGGTCGATCGTATCGCTGCTGTCTCTGCTGCTGAACGACTCGAGCTGGAGAGTTCAGAACGCCCGATCGTTGTCCTTGAGAAACGTGACCCGACAGCACATGAGACTATCAGTAACCTCCATACCATTGGATGCATGCTGCCCTACACCGGGCTCCATCAGCTCCTCTTCTCCCACCTCAGGCATCCGCTCCTCATCATGACCAGCGCCAATATGCCCGGATACCCGATGATTACCGATATCGACCAGGCAATGGCCAGGCTGAACCGGGACGTCGATTTCTTCCTTACGCATGACCGGATGATTGTCAACCGGTGCGACGACTCGGTGGTCCGTGATGGCTATATTATCAGGCTTTCCCGGGGTATGGCTCCCCGGAGGGTCCCTGTTGAACTCGGTGATTCGACAATCCTTGCTGTCGGCCCCGAGTTGAATTCCAACATTACCATCTATAAGGGAGAGTTCTGCACGACTTCTCCCCACATCGGTAATGTCAGGAATCCACGGACCTTTGACTACCTCAAGGAAACCATTGGAAAACTGGGGGATCTGCTCGGTGCACGGTACAATATCATTGCCCATGATGCCCACCCCCAGTTCCTGTCCACGAGGTATGCAAGAGAGCTGGCTGATGCAACAGGAGCAGAGCTCGTTCCGGTCCAGCACCACCGCGCCCACGTAGCTGCCTCGACGTCGGATCCCTGTATCGGCATCACTATTGACGGGGTTGGTTACGGCGATGATGGGACCGTATGGGGCGGGGAGATTTTTGCCGGCGCAGTACCGGATCTTGAACGGGTCGCCCACCTTGAGGTCGTTCGTATGCCCGGGGGGGATCTCGCTGCCACCTACCCTGAGCGGATGCTCTATGGAATACTTCCCGAAAAGGAAATTGAAGAAATCCTCACCCTGCGGGGGTGGACTGATGTCGAACTGGATGTCCTCAAATTCCAACTGGTAAAGGATCTGAACGTGGCGATGACCACCAGCACCGGCAGGGTTCTTGATGCAGTTTCTGCGATGCTCGGCATCTGCCGCCAGAAAACTTATGACGGGGAACCGGCCATGAGACTTGAATCAGCTGCGGTTAGCGGCCGACCGCAGGCATGGGACCTTGCCTATGGCTGTGATGGTCGCTCCGAGACCCTCTCCACAACAGCCCTCTGCAGGAGGGCAGTAACGGAATACCGTCTCGGAAAACCTGATGATTCACAGAAGATAGCTGATATAGCTGCTTCATTCCAGTTCAATCTCGCACGGGGAATTGCCGGGCTTGCCGTCCATGCCGCACGGGACAGGGAAATTGACCGGGTGGTTCTGTCCGGCGGTGTTGCGTATAACCGTGCCATCAGGGAAACCATTACCGACCAGATCAAATCTGCCAGTCTGGAGCTGGTGATCAATGCCGATCTCCCGCTCGGGGATGGATGCATATCATATGGACAATGTATGTATGCAGGTATCCTGAGAAATCGTTGAAACAATTTTACAATAAAAATTGGGTTAGAGGAAGGCCGCAACTAAACCGCTGATGTCCGGGACCATGATGATCGTCAGGGTGGTAACATCCCCTGCATTGACGTTGAAGGAACGGACTGAATCCACATATCCGGTACGGCTCACCTTCAATACGTGGGAACCAGGAACCAGCTGGCTGTAGAGACCCGGTGTTACACCCCTGTAGGTATTATCGATATACACGGAGCACCCCCACGGAACCGAGTATACGAACAGACTCCCTGTCAGTGGGCCGGGATACGTTGGTATGATGGTAGGGATTGTGGTCGGAATTAGAGTGGGAAGAGTGGTAGGTATGGTTGTGGGTATAGTTGTAGGTATAGTCGTTGGCGGAATGGGTGGACCGGAATCGGGTTCCAGGATGATTTTCGAGGTAACTGTTGCTCTGGCCGGGTTTATCTTCACCGGGAAACTCACCAGCTTGTAGCCGGGTTTGAACAGGGTCACGGCCCGCGTCCCGGCCTGGACATTATCGATAACCTGACCGGAGATCCCTCTCTCCTTCCCATCGATAAATACTGTTGCAATGGGTTCGGAAAGTACCAGGAGCCCTCCCTTTCCTTCCTGGACAGTAGTCGGGATGGGGGTCGGGGTGGGGGTGGGGGTCGGGGTGGGGGTTGTGATGGGGACGAGAACTGCATTTACTATCGTGGTATCGCCCGTCGTTACATTGAATGTTTCATTCCAGATCTGGTAGCCACTCTTCTCCATCCTCACGACATACTGCCCGGGCTCGAGATTCACGATAAAGAGTGGGGTCGGCCCCTGCAGCACTCCTTCGAGGAAGACGCTGGCACCTGTAGGTACAGAGGAGATGTCCAGGTTTCCAGTCGTGGGAACCGGTACGAGGGTCTGGTTCACGAATTCGGTCTGGTTGGGCAGGACTGCAATAGCAATTTCGTAGGGTTCATATCCGTCTTTTTCGATGCGGACCGTTCTGAGCCCCGGTTCGACATCAGGGATCAGGACAGGGGTCATTCCCACCAGATACCCATCAAGGTACACATTGGCGCCGTCAGGAACTGAATCCACATCGACTGAGCCAGTCGTTGGAGGCGGCACAGGAGTAAGCGCAGCGATAACCGTGGTGATACCCCCGGCAGTTACCGTAATGTCCTTCTGGTAGGGCAGGTATCCGGTCTTTTCGATCCGGACAATATGCGGTCCGGGAGCGACATCCAGGACTGCCAACGGGCTTATGCCTTCCAACTCTTCATCGAGGTAGACATTTGCTCCATCCGGATCAGACTCAACTGCAACTGAACCCATTGTGGGCGGGACCAGGGACAGCTCTGCATACACGGTTGTTGTCTCATTTGCGAATACGATGACCGGTTCTTCCCAGGGCACGTATCCGGATTTTTCCAGCCGGAGGGTATGGATACCCCCGCTCACATCAGGGATTGTCTGCGGGGTCATTCCCTTGGAAAACCCGTCAAGTGTGATGTTCGCACCGGTTGGATTTGACTGGATTTCGATGGTCCCGTTTACGATTGCGGGAGGAATCGGGTCAAGATCCGCAGTAACGTAGGTTGTCTGGCCGGCATTCACCTCAATAGGTGAAATAAAGGGCTGATACCCGGCCATTTCCACCCGGATGGTGTGAATTCCCTGGCTGACGTCGGTGATCTGTAGCGGTGTGGTCCCTTGGGAGATAGTATCAAGTTTGACCTCCGCTCCGGATGGATCAGAAGTGACATTCACGGTGCCGGTTGTCGGGGTTGGGGGAATTGCTGTCAGACCAACATTCACGACCGTGGTCCCTCCTGCCGCCACATTCACCGTGTCCTCCCACGGGTAGTACCCAGCTTTTTCAACCTTCACTGTGTGGAGTTCTGCTGAAATGTTGGGTATGGTCAGGTTGGTCAACCCTTTGTATGTTCCGTCAAGCCTGACATCCGCCCCAGTGGGATTTGAACGGACATCCAGAGTCCCCGTTGTCGGGGCCGGGGGGATAGCGACAAGGGAAGCAGTCACCGGATTTGTTATGTCTGCGATAACGGTGACCAGGTTCTCCCAGGGGTAGTATCCCGTTTTTTCAACCCGCAGGGTGTGATCACCGGCACTGACATTGGTTATGTTCAGGGGGCTGGTCCCCTGGTATAGCCCGTCAAGCTTAACTACTGCGGCAGTAGGATTTGACTGGACATAAAGGGTTCCCGTGTTCACCGGGGGCGGTGTGCTCCCGATAATGATGGTGCCGTTTTGTATCACTGCTGATATGGGGAACCCTTCCTTGTCCTGGATATCAACATTGGATATCCGGAGACCGGTAGAGCCAACGGCATCGCCCCGTATCTTCAGGGTAATCAGGGTAAAATTGGTAACAGGGTGGTCTGCATTGAGGTAGAGATCCACCAGCGTGATGTCGACCGAATCAGCGGGGACACTACCCAAGATTCCGAACGGCGGGACTCCTGCCCATGACGGAGTGATGACCTCGATGATTTCTGCCTTCGATGGGTCACTCAAAGAGGCAGTGAGGGAAAACCCTGACAGCCCGTTTGGCAAAGAATCCGCAATAATGGAGAAATTTGCGGAATTCCCCACCACAGCAATCGTTCCTCCCTCCGCTGTGAGGGTGGTTCCTGATACTGCGGGTATGCTGATGCAGACCAGAATGAACGTGATTATCGCAAGCTTGTGTGTGATATCTTTCATCTTGTTATCCTCCTTGGTTTTCGAGTCACCAATCTTCTGTTAAAAAAAATTTGGGATCTCCCGTTACACCTCGTGGAAGAGGAGGATCAGGTCGGCAAAGTCGATCAGTCCGTTTCCGTTGTAATCGAAGAACGGAACATACTGGTTATCCCGTATCCACTGCATATTCTGGAAGAAGGTCGTGACATCGTTGAAGTCAATATGACCGTTCCCGTTCACGTCCCAGTAGACCTGGTCACCGTTCGGATCCTTGGGGACGTTGACTTTCCCGGGGAACGGCAGGAGCCGGACTACCATGATGTTCGCCGGGACACTGGCGGGATAGATGGGATCTCCAAAGTTGTCATCCAGTTCATTGACTGAAGAGTTGAAGCATATTGTACTTGGCGATGTCGGGATGTTGTCCCTTCCCCTTAGATCTAATGAGGCCAGCAGGACATTTGTAGCACCAATGCCTACCTGGTCCATTATGTCCACGGCCTTCATCTGAACGTTATAATCTGGCAACGGGGTATGAGATTTATTCATGGCCCAGGACGGGAATGTGACCCCGGTAATGTTCCCATTGAGGGAATCACACCAGAATGCAATCACATCATATCCCGAGAGACCATTTTCGGCTTTTTCCAGGACCATGTAAACCGGCGTGGTGTCATTGGTGGGAACAATGATGGTCCCGTTTGGAAGGACTTTGGTGATTCCCGCCACAAAGCTCAGTTTCGGGGCACCTGCCTTGATATAGGCAGATGTACTGTTGTTCCATGAGCAGCCACAGAAGTTGCAAACCTGAAGTTTCACCCTGAAGTTCCCTTTCGTCTCGTAGGTATACAGGGGATTTTGTACAGTCGAATTCCCTTCACCTGCACCGAAACTCCAGAACCAGGTTTGTGGCCGCCCATAGGAGGTGTCATTGAACTGGACGTCAAGCGGGACTGCCCCGATCCTTGGATCCGCGGTGAAATTAGCTACAGGCGGTGCACGAATATCGATATACTCAGTTCTGACCAGTGTATTGTTACAGCAGGAGTTGTTTACCGTGAGCGTGACCGTATACAGTCCGGGATTGTTGTATTTATGATTGATACCTGCCTGTGTCGTGGTTGTTGCATTCGTTCCGTCGCCGAAATCCCAAAACAGCAGGTCGGGATCTCCTGTGGTCCAGTTCAGGAACCGAATGGTAGAATTGGTACCCACACATCCGTTTGTCTTATTTGCGGTGAAATTCGCAATCAAGGATGGACATACCCTGATGTACCGGATTTTGGTCAATGAGGCTTTGCCATCCTGGTTGGTCGCCGTCAAGGTGACGTTAAACCGTCTTGGGGTGGATGCATTTCTCCAGTAGACGTGTGTCGGATTCTGTTCTGTGGAATTTTTACCGTCACCAAACTCCCAGAACCAGCCGGTAATCGGGTATAGTTCACTGGTGGAAAGGTCCGTGAAGTTGACGGTGAGCGGTGAACATCCGCTGATGGGATCGGCAATGAAGTCCACAATGGGGACTTGCTTCACGATTTTGGTAACGAACGCATCGGTGAACCTGACAGCTGGGAACCCTGCAAGGTAGGGCTGGTATGCATTTACTTTCGGGAAGTCGATGGACTCAGTGTTTCCCGTCACCGAGATGTTGATCCCATCAGGGGTTATTGCAATGGCTTTTCCTTCGTCAAAGTACGTGCCACCAAGGTAGCTCGAGTATATCAGCCCTGTCCCGGTCTCATTTACCTGGGTGACGAACGCATCAGGAACGCGGAAACCCAGCCCCTTATCTGGTTGTATCGGGTACTGGGTGGGGAAGTCTTCCGACATCGTCCATCCGGTCACGAAGGCCGTTCCCCAGTTGTCAACGGCGATACCGTATCCTTTGTCTTCATCACTACCGCCAAGGTAGGTGGAATAATTGATTGCAGAGAGATTCCGTTCCATCTTGGTGACGAAGGCATCCCATTGTCCGCCACCGAAACTGGTCTGGTAGGCCTCAAAGTATGGTTTAATGGGGAAGAGACTGATGGGTGAAACAGGAGATTCCGTATATCCTGTGATGTAGGGATAATTATCGGGGTCGAGGGCGATTGCGGTTCCGAAATCGTTCGAAGCCCCCCCGAGGTAGGTAGAGTATTCAATGGGACTCCCCGTCCAGTCCACCTTGGTGACAAAGGCATCTGTGGCTCCTGAATTGCTATTACGGAACGGATACGGTGGAATTGCGGGTGTCGTGGGGAAATTCAAGGATTTTGTCGATCCCGTCAACCAGACATCCCAGGAGACGTACTCTATTGCCACACCATAGGCATAGTCAAAACTCGAACCACCGAGATATCGCCCCCATAGGTTATTTCCGTTCGCATAATCAAATTTTGCCACAAATCCGTCAGTCGCCCCGCTAAAAGTATTTGCCATTGAGAAGCTCGTAAAAACATCTGAAGCAGTGAAGCCCACAATCACTGGATTCCCATTGTAATCCAGGGCTATCGCCGTTCCTTCATCGCTCTTGTTCCCACCATAATAGGTAGACCAGCGGAGTGCTGATCCTGTTGCATCGACTGATGTGACAAAAGCGTCAGTAAATCCATCTTTCAGATACACTGAATAAGGTGGGAGACTGGGATAGTTCAGCGAATCTGTAGAACCAGTGATAAATACCTCGCCGGTATCGTTCCTGACCGCCATCCCACCTGCTAAATCAGTTCTATTACCACCTATATAAGTTGAGTAAAGAAGCTGACTGCCATCTGGGCTGAACTTTGATACAAAGACATCCCAACTGCCATTCAATTTCTGCTGATAAGGTGGTGAGTTTGCAAGTGGGAACTGAGTCGATTGGGTCGAACCAGCGACATAGACATTGCCCGAGTCATCCATACCAACCCCTGCCCCTCTGTCATCCTGGGCACCACCGAGATAGGTCGAGAAGTCATACTGGGGATCAATAACCAGCGGCAGGGTTGTGTCGTATGCTCCTACAGAGAACGTTACGACTCCATCCTCGCCAAGGACGAATTTGCAGGGCACAGCGACCTCTGCACCACCTACGACCTGGTAACAAACCGGTGGACTCTCAATGAAGGTCCCTGCAGCGGTGGTCACCAAAAGAGCTCCATTCTCATCGAGGGCAAGCCCTTCCTGGCCGACATACTGCATCCGGATACCGGAGGGATCCGCACCAGGTTCAACGATGAACTCCTTCTTCAGGGTGCTGACTCCGCCGTGGTAGACAAGCGAGATCCCTTCATAAAGGCCGTCATACCTGACGGAACTATACATCGGGACGTTCGTCACCCACTGATCCTCATCATTCCCGATGAAGAAGTTGGCTTTGCCGGGAAGTTCATTTTCACCGCTGACCATCATCGCCGCATTGATACCAGGATAGGTAATCTCGACCACGCTCACGGGGTCTGCGGTGCTGATTACTTCCCCGCCAGCCGTCAGGTAGAGCGTATACCCGGCTGCATCGGCAAAGTAGAGGACCTGGTCATCAGTCTGTCCGTCATTCTGGATGAAGCAGATAGGAACGGTCGTGGAAAATACCTGGACTGCTCCCACTGCTGAACATGTAATGATAATGCTCGCTATGAGCACAAAAGCTAATGATTCTCTCTTGATTTGCATACCTCATCACTCCATAGAACAGATCTCAGCTCTCAACCGTAGAGGCCCGTTGCCCTGTTTGAAACAGGAGCATACCCCGTCAGTACCACGGCCTAGAGAGTGCACGAGTGCAGGTATTCTCATTTCCGGCAGGAAACTGAGGCTCTGTATCTGATCAGATATTTAAATTATCCCTTTCTGTATGAGTATATAAATGTTCGCTGAATTTTTACGGATAGGTCAGCCGAAAATTATTGCGCAAAATATTTTTTAAACCTCCTGGTTTCTTCCAATCATGAAACCGGTGGGTTAATGGAGAGATCTGGTTCATTTTTTAGATATCTTTATGTGGTGAGGGATGGAAATATAGAGAATCAAAAGGAGGTATATCATCTATGGAACTTGTAAATGCCTTTGTTGGCTTCATTCAGCTCATTATCGCCATTCTTTTGGCGGTAGTCGCACTCTATATCGGGTATTCGACATTTTCCCGCATTACCAAGGGAATGGATGAGCAGCAGGAACTCATGAAAGGCAATGCTGCCGTGGGTATCATCATTGCCGCGGTCTTCTTTGCCATTGCACTTGTTGTCCAGTCTGGTGTTGCCGGTATTTCTGTCGGCATAATTAACGCTCTTGAGGGGGATTGGTTAGCCCTCGTTGCGGCATTCATCCAGCTTGTGCTGGGCATTATCCTGGCCATTGCTGCCATCTATCTTGCCCTGAACATCCTTGATCGTCTTACCAAGGGTGTTGATGAATTTGCAGAACTGAAGAAAGGAAATGTTGCCGTAGCCCTGATGATGGCCGGTGTCATAGTTGCCACCGCAATTATCGTCCAGTCCGGAGTAATGGGGATTACTTCGGCTCTCATCTGAACCTTTTTTTAAAAAATTGCCGGTTGTATTCTGGTTTTTTCAGATCAGTCTGTCTTATCTTCCCCCGCAGGATGTTGTTCCTGACCGGCCTTCATCTGGGGAAAGAGGATTACATCCTTGATCGAGGTATGGTTCGTAAGGAGCATGACCAGCCTGTCGATGCCAAGGCCAACTCCGCCCGCAGGTGGCATCCCGAAGGCCAGTGCCGTGATGAAGTCATAGTCCGGCATCTGTGCCTCCATATCCCCGGCCCTTCTCCGCTCATCCTGGCGCATGAACCGTTCGAGCTGGTCAAGGGGATCATTCAGTTCGGAGAAACCGTTGGCAATCTCCATGCCACAGATGAAGAGCTCAAATCTTTCCGTAAAGCCTTCCTTTGACCGGTGCTTCTTGGCCAGTGGCGAGTTCTCGATGGGGAAGTCGTAGATAAAAGTCGGTTGTACCAGCTTTTTCTCAACAAATTCCTCAAAGAAGAGGAACAGGAATTCCCGCCAGGATCCCGCCTCCTCGAATCCCTCGATACCCTGTTCTTCTGCCAGGATTTTCAGTTCACCGGGACTGAGAGCCCGGACATCTATCCCCGCATATTCCCGTACTGCATCCTCCATGGAAAGGCTTCTCCAGGGAGGTGTGAAGTCAAGATCCTCCTCCCCGTACGGGATCCGGTATGTACCATGGATCGAATAAACCAGGTGGGAGATGAGGCTTTCCGTAAGGGCCATCATGTCATGGTAATCACGGTAGGCCTCATAAATCTCCACCATCGAGAACTCAGGATTATGCTGGGTATCGATGTCCTCATTCCGGAAATTACGTGCCAACTCAAAGATCTTTTCAAATCCACCCACTACGAGCCGTTTCAGGTAGAGTTCGGGAGCAATCCTGAGAAAGAGGTTCTGGCCAAGATAGTTGTGGAAGGTCGTAAAAGGCCGGGCATTGGCTCCCCCGTATACGGGCTGGAGGATGGGGGTCTCAAATTCCAGAAAGTCCTGCTCAGTGAGGAATGACCTGATCAGGGAGATCAGCCTGCTCCGTATTCTGAAGGTTTCCCTGCTCTCCTCATTGACAATCAGGTCTACATAGCGCTGCCGGTACCGTTTCTCGATATTGGTCAGGCCATGGAATTTTTCGGGCAGGGGGAGGAGGGCTTTACAGAGGAGATCTATCGTGTCGACCCAGATGGTGAGCTCCCCAACCTTGGTCCGGAAGACATGGCCGGTTACCCCGATAATATCCCCCCGTTCGATATACCGTGTAAAGAAATCGAACTGGGCCTCTCCGAGATCATTCTTCCTGATATAGATCTGGATCCGCCCCCCTTCATCACCCAGATCAGCAAAGATGGTCTTCCCATGGTTCCTTACCGTATATAATCTTCCCGAGGTTGTTATGCAACCCTCACTCCGATCATGCCCGGCGCTGACATAGGTCTTCCTGATCTCAGTAATGGTATTCTTTCGTTTGAATTCAGGGGGATAGAGAGGATATCCGGAAGAACGGAGCTCCTCAAGCTTCTCGATTCGCTGCTGATCAAATCCAAGACCGTCATCCCTGCTCGCCATGGTCATCTCCCTGCCCTGAAACTCCTTAAACCAGGAACGCACTTTCGTCCTGGAAGAGAACGGGTATGGCTTTTCCCTTAGGTATTCACTGCCTGGTTCTTAATCATTTATAAAAATTAGACCGGGTTGTTTACCGGGCTATTCCTACAGACCATGGGGAAAAGAAATCAGGAAGCTTCTTTTCTAAACAGAATGCAGATTCAGCACTTACTAGAAAATTTCCCCGGAATATCCTTTTATCCGGTCTAGTGCCTCCATGATAATCTCCCTGACCCCCTCTCGCTCATGCGGGAGTGCCCGCTGCAAAGGAACGAGCGCCCGCTCATCACCGATCTGTCCCAGCGCCCAGGCAGCCTTCTGACGAACCCTCCAGTCTTCGTCTGTTAATGCCTGAATAAGGGGATCGACAGCCCGGTCGTCCCCAAGGCGGGCAAGCGCTTCTGCTGCTTTCCACCTGCGGGAAGGATCGTCATCCTCCAGCATCCGGATAAAATGGTTGAACCTGGCCAGGTATCTGGGATCTTCCCTGTCTTCTCCCATGGAGATGCTGCATGCTTCAGTGCCAAACAACATAAACCTGCCATCCTGTGAAGTCTGATTGGGAGGTGGTGTGGATTTTCGGTTTTATTATTCGACCCTTCCGCCCTCAAAGAAGAGAAGAGAGATACTTTTATAGTAGAAAAAGGCTATTCATTCTCGTTAAAGTTCATCTCAATCACGAATGTTAATCACACTGATTAATGTCCTAAAGGGGTAACACATGGCAGAATCCGGGAAATTTCCACGCGGGCACCGTAATTCGCCTTATTTAATCCTGAAGGAAAACCCGCAGGAATGTTCTAGTGCTCCCCCCTATTATATAACCTCCACCTTTCCTATCTGTAAGGATTCAGTCTCTTTACCCACACCAAAATCAGACCCGGAAAGGAGATCCCCCCGATTACCGGACCCCCTGAATGAGGAGGAAATTGAAATACTTGCAGAACCTGCGCGGCATGGAGCTTATAGTTCCTGCCAGGAATTGGCCCAGTTAATCGAAATTACTCATAATCCGGTCGTGGATGCCGGAGGACAGCGAAAGAGTGAAATCCAGAGTGCCATTGGCATTCCGGTACCTTCTTCTCCAGCTGCCGGGATACGAGCCACTTTTGCCCCCGTCGCTGGTGAACTGCATGATACGGCCATTTCAATAAGCAGGAAGCGAATGGACCTCCCGAGGGGCAGGTTCCGTGCACTGAAGAAAAATACCTGCCTTCTCATCCTCCTCCCCGAGCTGCATGTCACGGCATTTACCGGATACTGCAGGATAAACCTTGGAAGGAATACAACCATCCTGGTGTTTGAAAAAGGAAAGATCATCCTTGCAGAACATGACGGCCTCGGCGGTGATGCCGCAATGGATCGGATATGTGCTCATATCTATTGTCAGGTGGATGTCCTCCTCAATGATCTTGACGAAGGACAGATCCGTCTCGCACTTGAGTTCAATCCCACCTGGGGGGTGTCCATGGAACAGAGCCTGCCAAGTTTCTCCTGCTACGAGCCCTGCCCGGTTCCCCCTGCCGAACCAGTTGAGGCTATGATGAACCGGAAAGCGGACCTCCAGGATACAAAGATAATCGAAATAGAGGAAAACCCAGAAGTATCTGTTTCGGTTGAGAGGGTGCAGGAAACGGACAAGGTTCATTCTCCTATGACATCAGAGTCTTATATGGTCCCGGAATCTTCAGATATGCCAGATTGGAAGAGAGCGCTTGGAATGCCTGTTGAGGGTGCCAGAGAAACAACTGTTCATGAGGTGGCAATCGAAGAACGGCAGGAACCTGAATTATCTGATGAACTTGGCTGGAAAAAAGCATTGCTGCTACCGGTAAAAGCAATGAGCCCCCTGATCCAGAAATCTCTGTCAGAAGGCCCGATGGCTTCTGCCACGGACGGTATGTCTGCCAGAAGCGAGGTTCGGGAGCAGGGGCATAAGTTCGACCCCATATCCCCGGATTCAGGTCTCCTTGAAGAGAAACCAGTCAAGAAGAGGGTTTCCCGGGCCAAATATCCGGAGCCTGCCGAGCAGTGGAAATTCATGAGTGTCAACCGGGGCCAGAATACCTCGGTCTGAATGTTCCGGCCGGAATGATCCTTTTTTCCTCGTTCCTGATGGTTTCATGAGAAATATATTAAACAGGGCCCTTCATCGTATTCTTTATTTACCGGGTGAAAACGGCTGATGAAGACCGGGTTTGGCTGGATTGAAATAAAAGGGAGACGGTATGACCATGATATTGTCATACATACCGATGGAACGGTCTCAAAGAGAAAGAAGAAACGATCCCGGGCTTTACGGTCAGAGTATGGTCATACCCCCCTCTCTGGGGAAGAACTTGGCAGTATCCTGAATGAACATCCCGTTGTTGTCTATATCGGAACCGGGCAGTATGGCAGCCTCCCGATTACCCCTGATGCCACCACCATTCTCATGCCGTTTGACCCCGTGATAATGCCAACTCCCGATCTCCTTCCCCTGCTCGAAAGGGAGGTGCGACGCCATGGTGCTGTCATCCATGTTACCTGCTGATGGCAATTCAAAATTGATATTATTTTGTTGAATGAAGTAATTCATAGTATAGTTCATATCAATTGTTGAAACAGTTGAATACCTCATCACCTATGATTCCTGGATGATGCGGTTTTTGGCCGGGAATCCGGAGAGGAAACGATAAGGTGGGAGCGGGTACAATCCGCCTCTTTGCGGAGAACATAGCAGAACTTATGAATAAACCGTCCTGAAATCAAGATTGACTGAACAGCAAGGTGCAGGGTGAATACAGAGATAATCAGGGTGGAGGACCTCATTCACCGGTATGGTGAATTCACGGCTGTGGACAGCATCAGCTTCTCGGTTGAGGAAGGCGAGATCTTCTCCTTTCTTGGGCCTAATGGGGCAGGAAAAAGCACCGCAATCAATGTACTCATCACCCTGCTCCCCATCCAGAAAGGGACGGCGATGGTGGCCGGATATGATGTGAAAACATATTCGCAGAAGGTGAGGGAGTCAATTGGGATTGTTTTTCAGGAAGTCACCCTCGACCGGGATATGACCTGCCGGGAGATTTTAGAGTTTCACGGCAGGCTCTACCAGATGCCGTCCTTTGAACGGAAGCGGAGAATAGATGAGCTCCTGTCCCTTGTCCAGCTCGATGCAAAGCAGGATACCCGGACCAAACAGCTTTCCGGCGGAATGAAACGCCGCCTCGAGATAGCACGCGGATTGATGACCAGGCCAAAGGTTCTTTTCCTGGATGAGCCCACCATCGGCCTCGATCCCCAGACCAGGAAGCGGATATGGGACTATATCAAGGCCGTGAATAACGAAGGGACCACCATATTCCTGACCACCCATTACATGGACGAAGCCGATCACCTGAGTGACCGGATCAGCATTATCGACCATGGACGGATTATCACTACAGGAAGATCTTATGAACTCAAGAATATGCTCGGTGAGGATCTTATCTACCTTGAGACCAGTGATTTGCAAGGCACCCGGGCAGCCCTTGCCGGAATGGATCAGGTGAGAGAGGTGAGAGAGAAATCGCGGGGCATCATTGCCATGCTCACCGGTGACGGAACAAAGATGCTTCCCGGTATTATCGAATCCCTCACAAACCATGGGATCAGGGTCCTGACCGTGAATCTGAAGAAACCTTCAATGGATGATGTATTCCTCCACTTCACCGGGAAGGAACTCAGGGAGGAAGGCGCTGAGAAACCATCGGCAGCCGTAGCGAAGGCAGGGAGGCGGTGACCGTGAATACCGGATTTCTCACGGTGTACTGGCGGGATATGCTGCGGTTCTACCGGTTCAAGACCCTCCTCATCTCATCTCTCGTGCAGCCGGCCCTCTGGATGGCCTTCTTCGGAATAGCCATGTCGGCAAACTTCAACCGGCTGACTGCGGTCATTCCTCCCATTCCCGGTGTCCCCACCGTTGACTATCTCACGTATATGGCAGCCGGAGTCATTGCCATGACTTCTCTGTTCACCAGCCTCTTTGGCGGTATTGTTCTCCTCTTTGACAAGAACTGGGGGCTGATGCGGGAGATATTTGCCAGCCCCCTGCCGCGAAACCATATCATCTTCGGTATTGCCCTTTCAGGCATGACCAAGACCTTCATCCAGGCGGTCATCATCATGGTATTTGCGATTATCATCGGGGCCCAGTTCTTCTCCGGATTTACTGCAGGGGAGACCATCCTGGCGATTGGCGGCATACTCATCTTTGTCGGCACCTTCTCCCTCGGTTTTCTCTTTCTTTCTGCGGCCATCTCGATCAGCCTCGAGAGTCCGGAGGGGCTCCAGGGTATCATTACCCTGCTCACGATGCCCATCTTCTTTGCCAGCAATGCCCTCTATCCCATCACTGCATTTCCCCCGTTCTTGCAGGCGATTTCCCTCGTGAATCCCCTCACCTACCTGGTGACCGGCATCCGCTACTTTGCAATCGGTGACAATTTCCAGTCGATTGGCGTCCACTATACCGCGACTCCTGCAACGATTGCATTTTCCTTTCTCTTTCTTGTCGGGTTTGCTGTGCTCATGTTTGGAATCGCGTGGTGGAGATTTAAGAAAGCAACAGTTACCTGATTTTTTAGGATTCTTCAGGGGGTATAATAACCAGATTCAGGTCTTCAAATTCCTGAATGAATCCAGGGAACCCGAACGTGTCAGTGAGAGCCATCTCCTTCAGGAGGGGTTCGGGGAGCGCCCCGGCAAATTTCCATGTTTCTCTCCCGGGAATTTTCAGGGCTTGTGCAAGATCTCGGGGGTTTGCCGTACGGAGTGATTCCAGCATATCAAGTGCCACCCTGCCAGCCTGCTCCTTTGCCACATTCTTCAGCGTGAGGGAGAAGTCATGGTAGGTTATGGTTACTTTCCGTGCCGCTCCTGTCCGCAGAAGAGCGGCAAGGATTCTGTTAAATTTTCTCCCGCGGAATGTCAGGATACTCACCTCTGGCCCGCCCTTGCCCGGCTTCTCATGGATGTGAATGGTCCCGGGGTGAAGGCATGGGCAGGTCCTGATAAATTCTTCCAGGCGTTCCTGCTCCACTTCGGGGAGGGGGAGGGTCGATCGCCCCCTGATCAGGATCTGTTCGACGCCCCGGCAAACAACTTCGGAAAAACCTGCCTGTGCGCCGGTCCAGAAGATCTCGTTTGTATCTCCTGCACCAGGAACTACTACCACCAGTTCGTGGGACGCATCGCTTTTAATGAAGGTCCAGTTTTTGCCGCCAAGTGAGAAGGTCCCGCCACTCCTTCCTGCCACGAACCGGGCATCGAGCTTCCCAACCATCTCCCCGTCAGGAGTAACTGCCCTGAATTCGCCTCCTCCGCTGATAACCGAATAGAGGTCCTTCCAGTTTGACTGCCCGTAAGCATGCTCTGCCCCCTGGCCGGTCATGAGCATGTCCCCGTCCCTCTCGAGCATTCCAATGGTGACCATGTATGAGAGGACGGCATCGATATCTCGGATTCGGATTCCCCCGAAGGGAGAGAGACCTCTGACAAACTTCCTGATATGTGCCGGTGATGTACGCCGGGTCCTGAGGAGCTCAAGGAGAATCTGCTGGACAAGAACATTATACGGTTTCTGTGGAGGGATCAATGGTTCGATCTCCTTCCTGCTTGCAGACTCGATCACCGCAGCCATACAGAGGAGTTCACATGCATCTTTCAGGACGCAGGCAACATGGGGGGGTTTTCCCCTTCTCCCGCTCCTTCCCATCCTCTGGAGGAATGATGAGACCGAGCGTGGGGGACCAACCTGTACCACCAGGTCAAGGTCCCCGATATCTATCCCAAGCTCCAGCGTGCTGGTACAGATAATGCAGGCACTCCCCTCACCGGAAAACGCATCCTCGGCTTCTTTTCTCATCGCCGGCGAGAGAGAGGAATGGTGTATCAGAAGTTTTTCAACCTGTCCGGAAAGCGCCGTGGTGACTCCTTCAGCATCACTCCTGCTGTTGACAAACACCAGTGCTTTTTTCCCGGCAATGATCCGGGAGAGGGCCCGCATTCGTCGTTTTTCCTTCTCTTCAATGATAAAGGAGAAGTGTTTCTCCTGTACTGGTGCCGGAACATGGACAAGTACGTGACCATGCCTCCCGCCGGAAAGCCATGAGAGAATGGTTTCGGGGTTTCCAACTGTTGCTGAAAGTCCAATACGTTGGACTTTACGCCCGGCCAGCCGGTCAAGACGATCGAGGAGGACCCGCATATGAACCCCCCGATCCGACTCAATAAAGGCGTGGAGTTCATCGATGATAGCATAGCGGAGATTTGAAAGTCCCGCAGCGAGATTCCGCTCCATGAGCAGGACCTCCAGTGACTCAGGTGTGATCATCAGGATGTGGGGTGCCTCCCCCTCCTTCCAGGCCCGGTCCCCTTTTGGAACGTCCCCGTGCCATTTCACCAGTTCGAGCCCGTTTGGGAGGCAGAAGTCCAGGAACCGCTCTTCCTGATCATTGATGAGAGCCTTGAGGGGAGCCAGGTAGAGAGCGGCCACTCCGGGAATTGCCCCCTTCATGATACCGTCAATCACCGGTATGAGTGCTGCCTCGGTCTTCCCTCCTGCAGTCGGAGCGATAATCAGGACGTCATTCCGTGCAGATACAGCACGATACGCCTCTTCCTGCACCGGCCGGAGCTCGCTCCACCCCAGCCGGTTGGCGAGCACGTGCCGTACCCCTTCATGCAGTCCGGAATACGTGTCCATTCGCTTCAGTTCCTCTGTTAGTGGGATACCACATGGTGTTTTCGGCCGGATTACTGATTGATTTGAAA
>Ga0209254_10000504_pt1 | contig 31838 bp, 28 predicted proteins | sample FrelakmetDIP11DI_FD_187148 | JGI IMG/M metagenome (GOLD analysis project Ga0209254, IMG submission 187148) | Freshwater lake sediment microbial communities from the University of Notre Dame, USA, for methane emissions studies - DIP11 DI (SPAdes)... | ecosystem: Environmental > Aquatic >... | reverse complement strand
CACCATGGAGACCGGCGGCATCGTCCTCGTGCGCTTCGAGGGCGACGGCTCCGAGCGCCGCTTGATGGCCAGTGTGGCGCCGCTGCGCAAGCTGCGCGGCTAGCGCCGGAGCGCCGCTCCGACTCAGGGGCTTGTGGTCATGTGGTCGACGAGCCACACGCCCGCCGGGGCCTCGGTCACGGCCATGAAGAAGTCGTGCCGGCTGCCCGGTCCCCACGCGCTTTGGGCTTCGCCTTCGACCCAGGCGCTGACCATCGGCAACGCTGACACCCCCTTGGGCGGCGCCCCGAAAAGCCTCCTGTCGACCGTGACGTCGCGTACGGCTGCGATGCCCATCGTCGGGTCGTCGCGCAACGGCGACGCAGGCGTGAGCAGCGTGGCCGCCGTCTGGGTGTCGCCGGCTGCGACGGCCGCGAAGTAGCGTTCGAGGGCGTCGACAGCTGCACCCGGGAGCGGACCCGAGGCGTACGTGGCCACCGGAGACGGCGCCGCGGATGCCGACGGCGACGTCACCGCGACTCCGGACGCGCCGCCGCAGGCGGCGAGAAGCGAGCCCACGAAGCAGGCACAGATGCCGATGAGGATCGCCGGCCGGCAGGTGGTCGTCATGAGCGCCCCTTTCACAGTGTGCGGACTGCCGCTAGTCGATCATGGACCGCCGGCTGTGTACAGGATGACAATCGCGAGCGGCATTGGGGCGCCCTCTCGGACAGCCTGCGGCGACGGTCGGCCGGAGGTGAGTGCGGTAGAGTTGCAGGCGGAGAGTCCACCCACCGTGAAGGAGGGTCCGTCATGGCCGTCGAGGTCACCCGAAAAGGCGCTGTCGCCGTCGTCACCGTCGATCGTCCCGAGGCACTGAATGCCCTGAACACGGCGACCAATCAGCTGCTCCTCGCGGCGGTACTTGAGCTTTCCGCCGACGAGTCCGTGCGCGCCGTCGTGCTCACCGGCGGCGGTGACAAGGCGTTCGTCGCCGGCGCCGACATCGCCGAGATGCAGGGGTTCACGGCCGAGGAGGCGCGCCGCTTCGGGGCCCTCGGCCAGGCTGTGATGAGCGGCATCGAAGCGGCGCCCCAGCCGTGGATCGCCGCCGTGAACGGCTTCGCCCTCGGCGGCGGCTGCGAACTGGCTCTGGCCTGCGATATCCGCCTCGCCGGCGAGAAGGCCAAGTTCGGCCAGCCCGAGATCACTCTCGGCATCACGCCGGGCTTCGGCGGCACGCAGCGTCTGCCGCGCAACGTAGGCGTCGGCTGGGCGAAGTACCTCGTCCTCAGCGGCCGTCACCTGCGCGCCGACGAGGCGCTGCGCATCGGGCTCGTCCAGGCTGTGTTTCCCAAGGACGAGCTTATGCCTCAGGCACTGAAGCTTGCCGGGGAGCTCGCCGCGAAAAGCCCGCTGGCCATGCGGTACTGCAAGGCCGCCGTGAGCGTCGCCGCCGACACCGACATCGCCACCGGCCAGGGCATCGAGCGTGACCTCTTCGCGCTGGCGTTCGCCAGTGACGATCAGAGCGAAGGCATGACGGCGTTCCTGGAGAAGCGCCCCCCCGAGTTCCGCGGGCGCTGATGCCGAGGGCCGGCGGCCGGCTGCTCTTCTCAGCCCCCGATGGCGGTCAGCAGCCGGGTCAGTACCTCGTACACGCCGGGAGTGGCGCGCACGAGCACGTCGGCATCGTCGATGACCGGGCGCGGCGTCTCCGCGGTCACCGCCGCCACGGCGCAGGCCACGCGTCGCGCGTCGCGCGCCGCCCAGTCGTGCAGCGCCTTGAAGCCCGTGACGTCGGTGAGGTCGTCACCGCAGAACAGCGCCGCACGGTAGTCGCTGTCCGCCAGCAGGCGGCGCGCTGCCGTACCCTTGCTGAACGGTAGCGGCGGCCGCACTTCGAAGAGGAAGTGGCCGGTCGAGATGGCCAGCCCCCGGCTCCGCGCCGGCTCCACGACCTTGGTCAGGATCTCGTGGCGCGTGCGCGCCGCGTCGGTCGCCAGGCGGTAGTGGACGGCGAGTACGGTGCGCTTGTCTTCGAGGACGACGCCCAGCGCGTCGCAGTCGAGGTCGCGGGCCGCGGCGGCGGCGACCTCTTGCACCTCGGCCATGTAGCGCTCTGCCTGAGGCTCGGTGACGATCCGGCCGCCCGGCGCCATGAGCTCCAGGCCGTGGGTGCCCACATAGGCGGCGCCTTCCAGCGGGATCATGCGCCGCCCGTCCTCGAGGGCGCGGCCGGTCACGAAGGCCACCAGCCCCAGCCGCTGCGTCAGTGCGGCGAGCACCTCACGGAAGGGCTGCGACACTGCCGCATCCCCGGGGCGCGTGACGATCGCCGAGATCGTGCCGTCGATGTCGCAGAGCAGTGCCCCCGCGTGCGGCGCTGCGGCGCAGGCGGCGAAGCATGCCGCGAGCTCGGTCTCGCCTCTTGTGATCAGCTGTCCGTCCGGCATGGCACTCCTTCGCGGCCGTTGCGCACAGCGTATCCGAAAGCCTGACGGGGGCCAACGAAGGCCGTCGTCGCAATCAAGTTCCGCCCGGGCGTGCCGATACGGCAGTGGAGAGATGACCACCCCGGGAAACAAGTCTGACCCTTCGCGGCCGGGCGGGAAGGTGCGCGATATGCGCGCCGACCCGTACCTCAAGTCCATGCTCCTCGGGCTCATCGAGGACAGCTACCTGCACACCGGCACGTTCACCCAGTTCGCCGCCGAGGTCCTGCAGGTGATCGCTTACGCCGTGACCGTGCCGGTGGCCTTCACCGAAGGCTTTCTGAAGGCGTATCTGTCCATCGAGCGGGTGATCGAGGATGCCGACGGCCGCATCAAGATCATCCCCAAGGCCGGCGCCAGCATCGAAGACATGATCCGCGACGTCGACGAGATCACCGCGCAGGTGGACCCGGGTGCCGTGTTCAACCCCGTCGTCCGCGCCAAGCTCGACGCCGTGCACGATACGTCGAGCAAAGCCATGAAGTGGGACCTCAACACCCTGTCGCGCATGGATGACGGGCAGCTCATGGAGGTGCTCCGAGAGATGCAGGCCGAGTCGGAAGCGGCGGTCGCCGAGGACGACGTCCCCAGCGACGAGGCCACCGACTACGTGCGTGCCAAGCTCGCGACCATCCGTCGCAATGTGCGCCGGTTCCAGGCGCAGCAGGCGGCGGAGGGCGGCGGCGCAGCCGCCGCCGACGTCAGCTGACGGCCCCGGCCGCTCGTTCTCTCGCGCGAGCCGCTTTTGCGCAGCCATGCGCCCGTCTCCGCGCCGCGGTCCGCGCCGCGGCTGCGCCGACGCCCGGTCTGCCCTTCGGATAGGATAGGCGCGCTTCGAGGAAGGGCAGGCATGCAGCATTTCTCCGACAGGCTGGCCACGGCCATACGCGCGCGTCGCAGCGTCGTCTGCGTAGGGCTCGACCCTGCGCTCGAGCTCATGCCGCCGCCGCTCATCGAGAAGTACCGGCCGCAGGCGGCCGAGCGCGGCGAGGACGAGACCGTCGCCGCCTGCTTTCAGGAGTTCTGCAGCGGCGTCATCGACGCGGTCGCCCCTTTCGCCGCCTGCGTCAAGCCTCAGGCCGCCTTCTTCGAGCAGTATGGGGCCGCCGGCTGGAGCGCCCTGAGTGCGGTCATCCGCTGCGCCCACGAGTACGAGCTCCCGGTGATCCTCGACGTGAAGCGCGGTGACATCGCCTCGACCGGCGCGGCCTACGGACGCGCCGTCTTCGGCGGTGCGCCCGGCTTCGCCGCGCCGGTCCTCGGCCTCGCCGCCGACGCGCTCACCGCCAGCCCTTACCTTGGTGACGACTCTCTGCGGCCGCTTGTCGCGCATTGTGCCGACGGCAAGGGCGTCTTCGTGCTGACCCGCACGAGCAACCCGGGGGCGGCTCTGCTCCAGGAGCAAGAAGTCGGAGGACGTCCTCTGTACATGCGCGTCGCCGAGCTGGTCGCCGGGCTGGGCGCCGACCACATGGGCGCCGCGGGCTACAGCGACGTGGGCGCGGTGGTCGGGGCAACGTCGCCGGTGTCGCTGCGCCTGGTCCGCGAGGCCCTGCCGCACGCCTTTCTGCTCGTCCCCGGCTACGGCGCCCAGGGCGCCGGAGCGGATGCCCTCGTGGGCCTCGCCGCCGGCGCCGCGGCGGGCTTTGTGGTCAACGCCTCGCGCTCCATCATCTCCGCCTGGCAGACTGAAGCGGTCGACTACCAGAGGGCTGCCGCAGCTGCTGCCGAATCTATGCGCAACGACCTCGCCTTCGCGCTATGACCGACGATGTCAACGACAAGCAGCCACAGCCTCGCCCGCGCCCGGCACCGGGTGACGCGGCGCCTCCGGCCGACGCCCAGCGCTGGCAGAGCGCGTCGCCTCCGAGCGGTTCGGCGCCTGCCCCCGACGACGATCCCCTGGCGGCCCTCGAAAGACTGCAGTCGCTGACCGACGCCTCGCCTGCCGCGCGCACGCCTCTCGCGACGCCCAAGCCGCGACGCCCCACCGCCCCGGCCGCCCGCGCCTCGCGGCCCCGTCCTGCCGCCGCGCCGCGGGCGGGACGAACGGTGGCCCGCATCGCCGCGCCGGTCGTCTTTCTCGTGGCCGTGGTGGTCCTGCTCAGCATCGTCGCGCAGTCCGGCGTCATCGGCGACACGGCCGCACCGGAAGTCACGCCCACCCCCGCCGCCACCAAGACAAAGAATGGCGGTACGACCCAGCCGACCGATTACAAGGTGTACGTCGTCAAGAGCGGCGACACGATCTCGGGCATCGCCATCCAGTTCGACACGACTATCAGCGCGATCGAGGCGCTCAACCCCAAGCTCAGCAGCAGCACCTTGGTCGTCGGCACGAAGGTCAAGGTCCCGAAGCCTGTCCCCTGAGCCTGGCGCCTGCCTCGGCGGGCCTCGATCTGCGCACCCTTCTCTGATCTCCTCGCAGCGTCGCGCGCCGCGCCCCCGGCGCGTGCGGATTCTCCGCCCACACCCGCGTGAGGTCTCTCCTCGCGCCTCCGCCGACCTCGCTGCTGCCAGTGCGGTGGCGTGACATGTCAGGTAGTGGGGAAAAGTGGCGGCAAACTATTGCAATGTGGGGAGTAGTGGGGTAACGTGGCGCCTATGCAGCGACCGATCCTGGTGGGGGAGTACGAATTCACGTTCGATGCGAAGAAGCGCATCGCCGTCCCCGCGCGTCTGCGCTCGGCGTTCGCGGACGGCCTCTACGTGACCAAGGGCCACGAGCATTGTCTCGCCGTGTACGGCCCGCAGGCGTTCGAGGAGTATCTCGCGCGGCAGATGGACGGCGTCTCCCCGAACAGCAGCAAAGGCCGCGACCTCATGCGCTTCACGGCGGGCAGCGCCGTGCATCAGGAACTTGACGGGCAAGGCCGCATCACAGTGCCCGCCAAGCTGCTCGAGTTCGCCGGCATCAATCGCGAAGTCAGCATCATCGGCGTGCGCAACCACATCGAGATCTGGGACCGCGGCGCCTGGACTGACTACCAGTCCCGTCTGGAGGAGGAGGCCGATGCTACCGCAGATGAGCTTGCAGCTTCGTGAGTACGAGATGGCCTTAGCCCACACCCCGGTCCTTCTCGACGAGCTCCTCGAACTGCTGCGGCCGGCGAAGGGCGAGGTGGCCGTCGACTGCACCTTCGGCGCCGGCGGCCATGCCGAGGCGGTGGCGGCGATGCTCGGCCCGAAGGGCCGCCTGATCGCCGTGGACCGCGACCCCAGCGTGGCCGAGTACTTCCGCGACGTGGCCCGCGAGGCCCCCTGTGAGTGCGAGCTCTACCTCGGCAACTTCGCCGAGGTGCTGGCTGCGCGCGACGACGCTTCCGCCGACATCATCTACATGGACCTCGGCGTCTCTTCTATGCAGCTGGACCGGCGGGAGCGCGGCTTCTCGTACGCCTACGAAGCTCCCCTCGACATGCGCATGGACCCCGCACTGGATGTCACCGCCGCCGACCTGGTCAACACCCTTCCCGAGAACGAGCTGACCGATATCTTCTTCCGCTACGGGGAGGAGCGGTACGCCAAGGGCATCGCCCGCGGTATCGTGCTGGCGCGCAGGAAGCAGCCCTTCACCACCACCTGCGAGCTGGTCGAGGTCATCAAGCGCAACATCCCGACTCCCGCCCGCTTCGGCGCCGGCAACCCCGCGCGCCGCGTCTTCCAGGCCCTGCGTATCGTCGTCAACGACGAGCTCCAATCCCTGGCCCGCGGCCTCGACGAGGCGTACCGTGTCCTGCGCCCGGGCGGCCGCCTGGCGGCCATGAGTTTTCACTCGCTGGAGGATCGCATGGTCAAGGAGTTCTGCAGAGGCCATGCCGCGGGCTGCATCTGCCCGCCGGGCTTGCCCCTGTGCGTGTGCGGACACGAGCCCACGTTGCGCGTCCTGACGCGCCGGCCGGTGACGCCCAGAGCGCGCGAGACCGAAGTCAATCCGCGCAGTAAGTCGGCCAAGCTGCGCGTCGCCGTCAAGCTCTAGGAGGGTAGATGGCGGCAGCCGCACAGGCGCGGCGCGCGGTAGCGGCCCCGCGCCGGCAGGAGCAGCCGGAGCGCGTCCCGGCACGGCCGGCCGTGCGGCGGGCGCCGCAGACGCGGCGCCGCGCGGAACAGCGCGCCCGTCTCACGCGCGTGTTCGTCGTCTTCGTGATCTGCCTCACCGTGCTCGCCGTGGGGCGCGTCTCTCTGAGCTTCGCTGTCGTCCAGAAGACCCTGCAGACTGCCGCCGTCGTGCGCGAGGAACGCGCCCTGAGTGCGGAGAACGCGCGCCTCGTCGAGAAGCTCGCGCAGATGGGCTCCACCGTGCGCATCCGCCACATCGCCGAGACTCAACTGGGGCTTGTCGAAGCAGATTTCGATCATGTGATGCACCTCCGGGTGACCAAAGGCGCACACATCGCCAAGGTCGCCCAGAGGCCCTGATGGCGGCCGGCGGCTCAGGACGGCGTCGCGCGGCCGGCCGGCGCGTGGGCGGCCTGCGCTCGCTCTCCCGGGTGGCGGCGCGTGGCGGAGGACTCGCCGGCGGGGCCGGCGTCGACGGGCGCATCCGCCTCTTGCGCTTCGCTTTCATCGTCTTTCTCGTGCTGGTCGGCGGCAAGGCCGTCGCTCTCGCCTCCTCCTCCGAGAACCTCATGCGGATCGCCCACCAGCAGCAGATGGCCACCGTCGCGTTGCCCGCGCAGCGGGGCGCGATCCTCGACCGCAACGGGAGCGAGCTGGCCGTGGGCAGGCCGGCGCAAACGGTGTTCGCGACGCCGTATCTTCTTGGCGAGCCCAAGTCGGCGGCGCGCGCCCTCTGCGAGGCGCTGCAGATCACGAAGAAGCGCGAGCGACGGGCGCTCGAGACGGCGCTGGCGCGGCCTGGGAGCGGCTTCGCCTATGTGGCGCGCAAGGTCGACCCGCTCCTCGCGACGGCCGCGCTAGCGCTCGACCTGCCCGGGGTCGGCGCCTATGCCGAGGAAGAGCGTTCCTACCCGACGAAGGGCTCGGCAGCCCAGGTGCTGGGCGTCGTGGACGTCGACGGCAAGGGTATCGCCGGCGTGGAGAAGGCGTACGACGAGCAGCTCGCCGGCGTCGCAGGCAGTGAGGTGATCGTGCGCGATCCGGCCGGTCACGCACTGAGGACTGTGCGCGAGACCCAGCCCACGTCCGGCGCGTCCGTGCGCCTGACCCTGGACGAGGACATCCAGTACTGGGCGGAGGACGTGCTCGAGCAGACCGTGCGCGCCTCGTCGGCCGCGGCGGCCACAGCCATCGTGATGGACCCGCGCACCGGTGAGATCCTGGCGATGGCCAACGCGCCCAAGGTCGAGGACAACGTGTTCGGCCGCACGCCGGCCTTCGACCGCAATCGCTGCGTCACCGACGTCTACGAGCCCGGGTCGATCTTCAAGTTGGTGACCATCTCGGGGGCGCTCGCCGACGGACTCGTCAGGCCGAAGACGAAGTTCACACTGCCGTCGTCGCTCACACTCTACGACCGCACCATCAACGAGTCGCACGCGCGCGGCACCGTGACGTACTCGGTGCGTGAGATCTTGCAGTGGTCGAGCAACGTGGGCGCCGTGACCATCGGCATGAAGATGGGCAAGGAGGGCCTGCTCAAGTGGATGGACGCCTTCGGTTTCGCCAGGCCCACAGGGATCGGCTTCCCGGGAGAGGCGGCAGGGATCGTGCCACCGGCTGGACAGTGGTCGGGCACGACGATCATCAATGTCCCCATGGGACAAGGGATCGCCGTCACTCCCATCCAGATGGCGGCGGCCTTCTCGACGGTGGCCAACAACGGCGTGGCCGTGAAGCCGCGGCTGATCGCCCAGGTGGGCGACGCGGTGTACGACGAGGTGCAGAAGCACCGCGTCATATCGGCGAAGGTGGCCCGCGACGTGCGCTCGATGCTCGCCACGGCGGTGGCCGAGGGCACCGGCATGAAGGCGCAGATCCCCGGCTACGAGGTGGCCGGCAAGACGGGTACCGCCGAAAAGCCGCTGGCGGACGGCAGCGGCTATTCGCAGACCGATTATGTCGCCTCGTTCATCGGCATGGTCCCCGCCGATCATCCGCGTCTCGTGGTACTGGTCACTGTGGACTCGCCGCGCTCGTCCATCTACGGCGGCGACATCGCCGCGCCGGCCGTGCAGAAGATCATGCGTTTCGCCTTGCAGCAGCTGGAGATCGCGCCGTGAGGTGGGACCTCGGGGGAGTGCGTGCCGGGAGCCCTCCGGTGGGTGGAGGCCGGGGGGCGTTTTGATAGAATCCGCGGCGATGAAGCTTGCCGAGCTGCTCGAGGGGGTCACGGGCGCCACCGTGCGCGGCGACCCGGCCACCGAGATACGTGGCCTTGCCTACCACACGCGTGACGTCGCCGACGGCACGCTTTTCTTTTGCGTGCCCGGGCTCACGTTCGACGGGCACGCGTTCGCGGCGCGCGCCGCGGCCGCAGGCGCTGCGGCGCTGGTCTGCGAACGCGACCCCGGGGTGGCGCTGCCGCAGGTGCTCGTGCCGTCGGTGCGCCGCGTCATGGCACTGGTCGCGGCGCGCTGGTACGAGCACCCCTCGCGTCAACTGACCGTCGTCGGCGTGACCGGCACCAACGGCAAGACGACCACCGCGCATCTTCTGGCCGGCATCTTCGCCGCCGCCGGCCGGCCGGCGGCGCTGCTCGGCACCGTGGTGAACCGCATCGGCGGTCGCGACAACGCTGTGCAGCTCACGACCGCCGAAGCGCTCGACCTGCAGCGCATGTTCCGCGATATGGTCGCGGCCGGCGACCGGGCGTGCGCTCTGGAGATCAGCTCGCACGCCCTGGTCCAGGATCGCGCCGCCGGCATCGATTTCGACGCCGTCGTGTTCAACAACCTCACGCGTGACCACCTGGACTTTCACAAGGACCTCGACGACTACTACGCCGCCAAGCGCAGGCTGTTCCTGCCCGAGGAGGCGCGCAACGGCACCGCGAGGGCGATCGTCAACGCCGGCGACGAGTACGGCCGCAAGCTTGCGCGCGAATGCCGGCCTGCGTACGGCGACGATCTCTGGACCTACGCCGTCGCCGATGGGGCGCCGGCCGCGGACGCCGACGAGCCCTTGGCCGACGCCGTCGCCGGCGATCTCGAGCTGAACGCCGACAGTTCCGCCTTCGTGCTCGCCGTCCCTCGGCTCGGCATCGAGGAACCCGTGACGCTGCGTCTGGTGGCGCGCTTCAACGTTGAGAACGCCGTCGCCGCGGCCACGGCCGCTCTGGCGCTGGGGCTGCCCATCGAGGCGGTGCTCAGGGGGCTCGCAGTCGCCGAGGGCGTGCCCGGCCGCTTCCAGGCGGTCCGCGCGGGCCAGCCGTTCAGCGTGCTCGTCGACTACTCGCACACCCCGGATGCTCTGGAGAACGCGCTGCGCGCCGCGCGCAGCGTCACGCGCGGCCGCGTTCTCGTGGTCTTCGGCTGCGGCGGCGACCGCGATCGCGGCAAGCGCCCGCTTATGGGCGAGATCGGCGCGCGCCTCGCCGACCGCGTCGTCGTGACCTCCGACAACCCCCGCAGCGAAGCGCCCCTCGCGATCATCGACGAGATCGTCGCCGGCGTCCCGGCGGCGCGTGCAGGCGTCGTGAGCGTCGCTTCCGACCGCCGGACGGCGATACGCCTCGCCCTGGTCGAGGCCCGCGCCGGCGATGCGGTCGTCATCGCCGGAAAAGGTCACGAACAGGGTCAGATCGTCGGCGACCGCCGGCTCCCGTTCGACGACGCCACCGTTGCAGCGGAGCTGCTGGACGACCTGCGCGGGGAGTGGTGAGTACATGCTGCCGCTGACCCTGGCCGAGGTCGCTGCCGCCTGTGGCGGACGCCTTGAGGGCGCCGACCAGCGCAGGGTCATCGACGCCGTCTGTACCGACTCGCGCCGTCTGGCGGCCGGGGAGCTGTTCGTGGGGCTGCGCGGTGAAAGCTATGACGGCGACGCCTACGCCGCGCAGGCCCTGGCGGCCGGCGCGGCGGCCGTCATGGTCCGCGCCGTGACCGCGGCCACGCTGCCCGGCGACGCCGCGAGAGTCGTGGTCAGCGATGGGCTGGCGGCGTTGCAGACTCTGGCCACGGAGGTGCGCAGCCGCTCCGCCGTCAAGGTCGTGGCCATCACCGGCAGCGCCGGCAAGACGTCCACCAAGGATATCCTCGCCGCCCTCCTTCGGCCGGTGGCGCGGACCGTGGCCACCAACGCCAACCTGAACAACGAGATCGGCGTCCCCCTGACGCTCCTCGACATCGACCAGCGTACCGAGGTGGTCGTCGTCGAGATGGCGATGCGTGGCCGCGGGCAGATCCGCGAACTGGCGCGCATCGCCCTGCCCGACGTCGGCGTGATCACCAACATCGCGCCGGTCCATCTTGAGCTTGTGGGCACCGTGGACGAGGTGGCCGCCGCCAAGGCCGAGCTCATCGAGGAACTGCGCGGGGGCACCGCCGTGGTCCCGGACCCGGAGCCACTCCTGGATCGACACGTGACCCGCTTTCGCGGACGCGTGGTCACCTTCGGCGGACCCGAGGCCGACGTGCACCTCGTGGGGACGGAGCAGCGCGGCGCCGGCACACACGTGCTCGTCGACGCCTTCGGCCACCGGGGCACGCTCGACTTCAGCTTCACCGGGGGCCACTACCTTCAGGATGCGCTGGCCGCGCTGTCCGCCTTCATGGAGTTAGGCTACCGGCTGGACGAAGCCAGGGAAGGCGCCGCGCAGGTCGTCTTCAGCGACCTGCGCGGCGCCGTCTCCGAGTTGCCCGGCGGCGGCCTTCTCCTCAACGACGCCTACAACGCCAACCCGCTGGCCATGATGGCCGCCGTCGACCACCTCGTGAGTATCGCCGCCGGGCGCCCCGCGCTCGCCATACTCGGCGACATGTACGAGCTCGGCCCGGGCGCCGATGCGTTCCACCGCGCCGTCGGGGACCACTGCGCCGCCGCCGGCGTGCGCGTGGTGGCCGTCGGCCGGCTGGGCCGCGGCTACCTCACCGGCGCCGCCGGCGAGCACTGGTTCCCCGGCGTCGACGAGTGCATCGCGGCGCTGCCCGACGTCGTTCCGGCCGGCAGCGCCGTGCTCGTCAAGGCTTCGCGGCGCCTGCGTCTGGAGCGGGTCGCGGAGGCGCTCACCAAGGGCCGGCTCGCCACGGCGGAGGATCATCATGCTTAGAGCCATGGGAGCCGGCGTCGTCGCCATGGTCCTGATGCTCATCATCGGGCCGCCCTTCATCCGCTGGCTGCGGCTCAACGAGTTCGGCCAGAGCATCCGCGAGGACGGCCCTGAGGGGCACAAGACCAAGGAGGGCACCCCGACCATGGGCGGCGTGCTCATCTGGTTCGCCGTCCTCGTCCCCTTCATCCTCTTCAGCCGCTTCTCCGTGGCGTCCATCACGGTCATGATCGCCGCGCTGGGCAACGCCGCCATCGGCTTTGCCGACGACTGGATCAAGATCGTGCGTAAGCGCTCTCTGGGTCTGGCGGCCCGCTACAAGCTCCTGCTGCAGCTTCTGCTGTCCCTCTTCATCGGCTTCATCGCCCTGCACTTCGTGGGCCTTGACACGCGCGTGGACGTGCCGTTCGCGTCGTGGCAGCTCGAGCTCGGCGGCCTCGGCTTCTACACGCTGATCTTTCTGACCCTTGCCGGCTTCAGCAATGCCGTGAACCTCACCGACGGCCTCGACGGCCTCGCGGCCGGCGCCTCGGCGATCGTCCTCGTGGCGCTCGCCGGCATCGCCTTCGTCATCGGCCGCAACGCCAGCGACCCGGGCATCACCGACCTCATGGTCGTGGCCGGGTGCGTCGGCGGCGCCTGCCTGGGCTTCCTCTGGTACAACACCTTCCCGGCGGACGTGTTCATGGGCGACACCGGGTCCCTCGGCCTCGGCGGGGCCATCGCCGGCATCGCCGTCATCACGCGTACCGAGTTCGTGCTGCTCATCATCGGTGGTCTCTTCGTCATCGAGGCCGCCTCGGTGATGGCCCAGGTGGTGTCGTTCAAGCTGTTCCACCGGCGGATCCTGCTCATGGCTCCGCTTCATCACCACTTCGAGCTCAAGGCCTGGTCGGAGACCAAGATCATCGTGCGCTTCTGGATCATCGCCGCCCTCTTCGCCGGCGCCGGCTTTGCCGCCTACTACGCGACCTTCTAGCGAGAGCTGACGATGGAACTCGACGACATCCGCTGCCTGGCTGTGCTCGGCCTGCAGCGCAGCGGCCGACCCGCGGCTCTTCTCGGCCGCCGCCGCTTGCCGGCGGCGCGCGTGGTCGCTCTCGACGAGGGTGCCGCGCCGCCGGAGGACGCGGCCGCCGAGCTCCGCGCCGCCGGCGTCGAGGTCCTGTTCGGAGAGGCGGCCGCACTGCCCGCCGGGGTCGACCTTCTGGTCAAGAGCCCCGGCGTCCCCAACGAGAGCGCCGCCGTGCAGGAGGCTCTGCGGCGCGGCGTCACCGTGTGGAGCGAGGTCGAGTTCGCGGCGCGCTTCCTCGGCAATCGCATCATCGGGATCACCGGTACGAACGGCAAGACCACCACCACCGAGCTCGGCGGCGCCATCTTCCGCGATGCCGGGCTGCCTGTGGCCGTGGGAGGCAATGTGGGCCACGCGCTGGCCGGCATGCCGGATGCCGTTCCTGCTGAGGCCACCGTGGTGGCGGAGCTCTCCAGTTTCCAGCTCGAGCATGTCGAGCGTTTTCGCCCCGACGTGGCCGTCCTGCTCAATCTCACCGAGGATCACCTCGACCGCCACGGCGACTACCGCGGCTACGTCGACGCCAAGCTGCGCATCTTCGAGAACCAGATCGAGGCGGACGTCGCCCTGCTCAACGCCGACGACCCGGGCACGCTCGCGGAGGCCGCGGCCGGCCGCCTCGCGGGCCGCGGCCGGCGCGCCTGGTTCTCGGTCCAGCCGGGGCGCGAGACTGGGCCTGGCGGCGCACGGCTGGCTGCCGGGGTCGACGCCGGCCGCCTCCTCTGGCTCGAGCGCGGAGGCGCGCGCGTCACCCTGTGTCCGGCCGGCGAGCTGGCGCTCAAGGGCGACCACAACCGGCAGAACTCGCTGGCCGCGGCCGCCGCGGCCTGCGGCCTCGGCGTGCCCGCCGCTGCGGCCGCCGAGACGCTGCGCACCTTCGCCGGCGTGCCTCACCGTCTGCAGGTCGCCGGCGTCGTGGGCGGCGTCACCTACGTGAACGACTCGAAGGCAACGAACGTCGACGCCACGCTCAAGGCGCTGACCGCCTACTCCACGGGGGTCTACCTGATCGTCGGCGGCTACGACAAGGGAGCGGACTACGGCGCTCTGGCCGTGGCCACCGAGGGAGTCGTGAAGCAGGTCCTGCTGATTGGCGCCACGGCGCCGCAGCTCGAGGCGGCGTTCGCCGCGAGGGCCGCCGCGCCCGGGTCGCGCGCCACGCCATTCGTGGTCTGCGGCGCACTCGACGAGGCCGTGCTGCGCGCCGCGCGCCAGGCCTCGCCGGGCGACGTCGTGCTGCTCAGCCCGGCCTGCGCGAGCTGGGACCAGTATAGGGATTACGTGGAGCGGGGCGAACACTTCCTGCAGCTGGTAAACGACCTGCGAGGAGCTGGCCCATCGTGAGTCCACAGGGGCGCGGCGCGGGCAAGGCGGACCTGGATCACGTCGCGTGGGCCGCAGATCCCCCCGCGCACGAGCGCCGCGCCCGCTCCGAACGGCGCGCCAGCGAACGGCGCGCCCGCGCCGACGTGGCGCCGGCGCCCGAACGCCGCGGCGCCGCGGCCGAGCGCCGCCGGGCCGCCAGGCGCGAACCAGACGCGCGACCCGGCCGGTCGGCGACGGCTCCACGTCGCGCCGCACAGAACAAGCCTTCCGTGATGCCCGGCCCCGGCGTCGGCGAGCGCCGTGCGGTCATCCTCGTGACGTTCCTGCTGGTCGTGTACGGCCTGGTGATGGCCTATAGCGCCTCTGCCGCCGAGGCCTACTTCCGCTACGATTCGAGCTTCTACTTCGTGAAGCGGCAACTGCTGTGGGTGCTGCTCGGCGTGGGCGCCATGTGGGTCCTCTCGCGGGTCGACTACGCCTGGTGGCGGCGTGCCGCCATACCGTTGGCCGGACTGGTGCTCGTGGGCCTCGTGGCGGTACTCGTGCCCGGCGTCGGCAGCGTCGTCAACGGTGCGCGCCGCTGGATCATCGTCGGCGGCCAGGGACTTCAGCCCAGCGAGTTCGCCAAGCTGGCGGCCGTCGCTCTGGTGGCCGCCCTCATCGTGCGGCGGCCGCGCGAGATCGAATCACCGGCCGGCTTCGCGCGGCTGGTGGCCATCGGCATCGTCCCTGCCAGCCTGCTGATCATGCTGGAGCCCGACCTCGGCACCACGCTTGTGCTGGTGGTGGCCGTGGCGGCCGTGCTCGTCGCCGCCGGTACCCGCCTGCGCTACCTCTTCTCCCTGGTCGCCGTCGGCTGCCTGGCCGTGCTGGCGCTCATCGTCGTCGAGCCCTACCGGCTCGAGCGCCTGGTCACCTTCTTCGATCCCTGGAAGGATCCGCAGGGCAGCGGCTTCCAGGCCACCCAGTCGCTCATCTCCATCGCTTCCGGGCGCATCGTCGGCGTCGGCCTCGGCAACTCCGTGCAGAAGTTCGGCTTTCTTCCCGAGCAAGGCACCGACATGATCACCGGGATCATCGGTGAGGAGCTCGGCCTCATCGGCCTCGTCGTCCTGCTCGCTCTCTACGTGACCCTTGCCTGGACGTGCTTTCACATCGCCCTGAACTGCAAGGAGCTCTTCGGCAAGCTCCTGGCCACCGGGATCACGGCCATCATCGTCGGGCAGGCCTGCATCAACTTCGGCGCCGCCCTGGGGCTGCTCCCGCTCACCGGCGTGCCGCTGCCCCTGGTCTCCCTCGGCGGTACGAGCCTCGTGGTCGTGCTCGCCGGCCTCGGGATCCTGCTGAACATCGCCACCAATCGAAGGAGCTACATTGTCGTCAGCGCTCAGCGGCGCGACCGCGTTGCTCGCGGCGGGGGGGACCGGCGGTCATCTGCAGCCGGCGCTCGCCGTCGCGGCTGAGGCCAGGGCTCGGGGCGCCAGCGTCGTCGTCGTCACTACGCCGTCGCAGGTCGAGCGCGCAGCCGCCGAGTACCGGACGTTCGCCCTGGAGCTCAAGGGCTTCTCCCGCGGGCTGGCGCCGCGCGACCATCTGACCACGCTGCGGCTGTTGGCCGCCGCTGTGCCGGGCGTCGAGCGCATCCTCAGGGAGGTGCGGCCCGACGTCACCATCGGTGGCGGCGGGTTCGCCAGCGGACCCGTCGTCGCGCTGGCTGCGCTGCGCGGGATCCCCGGCCTTGCCCTCGAGGCCGACGCGCATCTCGGCGTCGCCAATCGCCTTCTGCGGCCGTTCGTGCGGCGCATCTGCCTGAGCTTTCCGATCGCCGGCCTGGAGCCGCCCAAGTACGTCGTCACGGGGCGGCCGCTCGGGCCGGCGCAGCTCGCGGCGACCGCCGACGAGGGCCGCGAGGCGTTCAAGCTGCGCGCGGATCTTCCGTTCGTGCTCGCCTTCGGCGGCAGCCAGGGGGCGCAGAGCATCAATCGCGCCTGCATCGATGCCTTCGGCGGCCGCGAGCTCGGGTTTCAGCTCGTCCATGTATGCGGGCCTCGCAATCACGATGCCGTGAGATCCGAGCTCGAGGCGAAGGGCGAGCGGTTTGAGCGCTATCGCCTGGTGCCCTACACTGACCGCTTGGCCGCGGCGATGGCCGCGGCGGATCTGGTCGTGGCCCGCTCCGGCGGCTCGGTGGCCGAACTGGCGGCGCTGGGCAAGCCTGCCATCCTCGTCCCGTACCCGCACGCGACGGCCGACCACCAGCGCAAGAACGCGCGCTGGATGGTCGCCGGTGGTGCGGCCCTGCTGGTCGACGACGCCGAGCTTAGCGGCGACCTGCTCCTCGAGCTGGTCGCCGACCTGCTCGGCGATCCGAGGCGCTTGGCCGCGATGGCCACGGCCAGCGCAGCGCTCGGGCGTCCACACGCCACGGCTTGCGTCGTGGATGAGATCGAGAAGCTCGTCAAGAGATGAGGGGACGATGAACGACGACACCGCCAGGCGGCTCCCGCAGCCGGTGCACTTCGTGGGCATCGGCGGCGCCGGGATGAGCGGTATCGCCATGGTGCTCGCCAGGCTGGGCGTCCACGTGACCGGCTCCGACCTGAAGACGTCGCGTTACACGCGGCATCTGGATGAGGCCGGCATCGAGGTGGCCATCGGCCACGAGGCCGGCAACCTCGGCGACGCGGCGCTCGTGGTGATCTCCTCGGCGATCCCGGCGGGCAACCCCGAACTGCGCGCCGCGCAGGTCGCCGGCCTGCCCGTGCTGCGACGCGCCGAGATGCTCGCCCGCGTGATGGCCATGCGCCGCGGCATCGCGGTCGCCGGCACCCACGGCAAGACCACCACTTCATCGATGATCTCGCACGTGCTCTATCAGTGCGGCCTCGACCCCACGTTCCTTGTGGGCGGCGAGCTCAACGACATCGGCTCCAACGCCGGCGTGGGGCAGGGCGAGTGGCTGGTGGCGGAGGCCGACGAGAGCGACGGCAGCCTTCTGTATCTGCGTCCCGAGGTGGCTATCGTCGCCAACGTGGAGCTCGACCATCACGCACACTACGGATGCCTTGACGAGGTCCAGGATGTGTTTCGCCGCTTCGTCGCCCTCCTGCCCGACCACGGGCTCCTGGTGCTGGTCGCGGGCAGCGGCGGCGAGGGGTTGGCAGAACACACCCGGGCGCCGGTGGTGCGCGTCGGCATCGGCGCCGGGGACCTGCGCGCCGCGGTGACGCGCGTCGACGACCGCGGCAGCGAGTTCGGCGTGCTCGACGGTGGCCGGGAGCTCGCCCGGGTGACGCTGCGCGTACCCGGCGAGCACAACATCCTCAACGCTCTCACGGCTCTCGCCGTCCTTCGTCACGCGGGGGTCACCGCGGCCGCCGCCGCCCCGCATCTGGCGACGTTCAGCGGCGCCGCGCGCCGCTTCCAGGAGACGGGGAGGCACGACGGCGTGCTCATCGTCGACGACTACGCACATCACCCCAGCGAGATCACCGCCACGCTCACTGCCGCCAAACAGGGCGACCACGGGCGCGTGATCGCCGTGTTCCAGCCGCACCTCTTCTCGCGCACGCGCTACCTCCAGCGCGAGTTCGGCCAGGCGCTCACCCTGGCCGACGAAGCCATCGTCACCGACATCTTCCCGGCGCGGGAAGAGCCGGAGCCGGGTGTGACCGGCAAACTGATCGTCGATGCCTACCTCGCGGAGCGGCCCGGCGGCCCGGTCTCCTACCTGCCGCGCCTGCACGACGTGGTGCGCAACCTCACGCCGCGCGTGCGCCCCGGCGATCTCGTGCTCACGATGGGCGCCGGCGACATCTTCCGCGCCGGTGAGCAGCTGCTGGCCGCGCTTGCCGGGCAAGGGGAAGAACCCTCGGGCGCCGAATAGGCACTCGTAGCCATCCTCTCGCGAGAAGGTCCGGAGCCATGACCAAAGGAGGCGGAGCGAGCCGCCCACGATTCCGTCTGCTTCCTACTGTGCTGCTCACGGCGGCCATCCTTGCGCTGCCCACGGTCGTCTACGGGTGGGGCCGCAGCTCGTCCTCGTTCGCCATCGACAAGGTCGTGGTCACGGGCGCCAAGCTGGTGCCGGAGCGCCGCGTGCAGCGCCTTCTGCGCAGGGACTATCTCGGCCACAACCTGTTCACCGTGACGACGAAGGACGTGCGCACGTCCCTGGCTCCGCTCTGCTACATCTCCGACGCGCACGTGGATCGTGACTTCCCCGGCACTCTGCGCGTCAGCGTCGACGAGCATCGCCCGGCGGTGTACGCGCTTGCCGGGAGCCGCTGGTACGTGATCGCCGACGACGGCCACGTGGTCTGCGAGGAGAAGCCGCCACGCTCCGCCGCAAGCGCCGCCGCCTCGGCGGAGACGACGTCTGCACCAGTCGCGGCAGCGGGGGCCGAGGCCCCCGTGACCGCAGGCGCGCCAGATGCCCCCGCCGGGCTGCCCACGCCGAGCGGCAAAGCGGCCCGGCGGCTCGCGGTGCTCCAGGCCGGGCCGCCGGGCGCCACCTTACGGCTGCCGCGACTCGCCGTGGATGGGCGGGTCGTCGCTGGGACGATGCTGGCCTCCAAGAGCCTCCGCGCCGCGCTGCCCGTCGTCGCCGGCCTGCCGCACGCCCTGCGTGAGACCCTGGCCGTGGTCCAGGTCACGCGGGAGGGCCAGCTCACCCTGCGGTTTGCCGCCGGCCCCGTGGTCGTCTGGGGCCTGGCGGAGCGCACACTCGCCAAGTCGCTGGCCCTCAGGGCCGTGCTCGAGCGCTACGAGAAGGCGTCCCAGGACTGCGTCTTTGTGGACGTCTCGACCCCCGACAGGGTGCTCGCGCGCCCCGTGCTCAAGTAATGCTTGAGACGGTTCTCAACCTCTGGTTGAAGGTGGACGTAGTCGTGGGGCGACGACGTTCGTGTTTGACACTCCACGAGGGCCTCAGTATGGTAACTCCAAAGCTGGGGAGCCGGCACCGCCGTGTTCCCGCAAGGCTCTGAACAGTGCTGCAAAACGGCATGTTTCTGGGTTTCGTACTGAGGACCGGTCGCAACCCTTGACCAGTACTTGAGGGTTTGCCAGAGGCCTCGACGGCGAGTCTCGACCACGACAGGAGGGTCAGTACCATGATGGACGCTTCAGCGAACTATCTCGCCGTCATCAAGGTCGTCGGCGTCGGCGGTGGCGGCACGAATGCCGTCAATCGTATGGTCGACGCGGGCTTGCGCGGGGTCGAGTTCATCGCCGTGAACACCGACGCCCAGGCGCTGCAGATGTGCGACGCCGACGTCAAGATCCACATCGGCAGCAAGATCACCCGCGGCCTCGGCGCCGGCGCCAACCCGGCGATCGGCTATCAGGCCGCGATGGAGAGCAAGGACGAGCTGCGCGACGCCCTCAAGGGCGCCGACATGGTCTTTGTGACGGCGGGCAAGGGCGGCGGCACGGGCACGGGCGCGGCGCCGGTCATCGCGGAGCTGGCCAAGGAACTGGCGGCCCTCACGGTCGGCGTGGTCACGCGCCCGTTCGCCTTTGAAGGCAAGCGCCGCGCACGGCAGGCCTCGGACGGCATCCAGTCGCTGCGCGAAAAGGTCGACACCCTGATCGTCATCCCCAACGACCGTCTGCTGCAGGTGGTCGAGCGTCGGACGTCGGTCATCGAGGCGTTCAAGGTCGCCGACGACGTGCTGCGCCAGGGCGTTCAAGGCATCACCGACCTCATCACCGTGCCCGGCCTCATCAACCTGGACTTCGCCGACGTGCGCACCATCATGAGAGATGCAGGCTCGGCCCTCATGGGTATCGGTGTGGCTGGCGGCGAGAACCGCGCCGTCGAGGCGGCGCGCGCGGCGGTCAGCTCGCCGTTGCTCGAGGCGAGCGTCGAGGGCGCCCGCGGCATCCTGCTCAACATCACCGGCGGCAGCGATCTCGGGCTCTTCGAGATCAACGAGGCCGCCGAGATCATCAGCAGCGCCGCCGACGCCGACTGCAACATCATCTTCGGCGCCGTCATCGACCCGTCGCTGGGCGACGAGGTGCGCGTCACGGTCGTCGCCACGGGCTTCGACCGCGACGCTCCCGTCGAGCAAGACGCGCCGCGCGAGAACGCCGCCCGCGAGCCCAAGGGAACGCCGCTGTTCGCCGAGGAGCACAAGCCGTCGTTCGAGGTGGACGACGACGTCCTCGACATCCCCAGTTTCCTGCGCGACCGCTGATCCGCGGCCTCACAGCGGTGCTTCGGCGGCGAGTTGCGCCGCCCTCATCGGTCGGGTACGCTCTACCGCCGTGCCACATGACGGCGACCGACTGAGCGCGCTTGAACGATCTCACCAGCATAGCGATCTGGACCTCGACAGCTGCGGCGATCGCCGTCGCGCTGTGGGCCACCTACCGACGCAAGAACTGGGTAGTCATGCTGTGCATGGCCGTGCTTGTGGCCGTCGCGGTCTACTACATCATCCCGCCGAGCGTGAAGACGCGCCTTGGGCTCGACCTTCAGGGTGGCCTCGAGGTCGTCTACACCGCGAGGACCGCCGACGGCAAAGCGCCCTCCACCGCCGAGCTCGACCAGACCCTGGCGATCCTGGACCGCCGCGTCAACGGGCTCGGGGTCACCGAGTCGACGATCCAGAAGCAGGGCACCGACCAGATCTCGGTGTCGCTGCCGGGCATCAAGGACGCGCAGCAGGCGCTCGACCTCATCGGCAAGACCGCCCAACTCGAGTTCTACAAGGATGACCCGCAGTCCCGGCCGGTCGGGCCGGTCGCGACCAAGGAGGATGCTCTCAAGGAGTTGAAGCGACAAGGCGCCTCCCAGGCGGAGATCGACCAGCTTGCCGCGGAGAGCAACACCGACGAGTACGCTCTCGTGGAGCAGCCGGCAGATCCCGTCACGAGCCAGCCGGAAGCATGGTACGTCTTCAGGCGCCCGCCGGCACTCACCGGCGAGGCCATCGCGGGGGCTCGCGCCGGCTTCAGCGGCCAGAACAACAAGCCGAACGTCCTCATCGACTTCACCCCCGAGGGCAGCAAGCAGTTCCAGGATGTCACTCGTGAGCTCTACCGCACGGGGCTCCTCAAGAACACGCCGCAGACGTTCGCCATCGTGCTCGACAACGTCATGGAGTCGGATCCCATGATCGACTACACGGATCCCGGCCTGCGCGACGGCATCAGTGGCGGCGCCGAGATCAGCGGCGGCAACATGACGATCCAGGAGTCCAAGGATCTGGCCTTCGTGCTGAAGACCGGCGCCTTGCCGGTCAAGCTCGAGCCCACGTATCAGCAGCAGGTCTCCGCGACTCTTGGCAAGGACTCGTTGGACCAGGCTCTGATCGCCGGCATGTTCGGTCTCGCCCTCGTCCTCGTGTACATGCTCGTCTACTACCGCTTTCTCGGCCTGGTCGCCGACCTCGCGCTCATCGTGTACGGGATCCTGCTGTGGGGCCTCTTCAACGCCATCCCCGTGACTCTCACGTTGCCGGGCATCGCCGGCATGATCCTCACCATCGGCGTGGCCGCAGACGCCAACGTCGTGATCTTCGAGCGCATCAAGGAAGAGGTGAGCCACGGAAAGACCGTCCGCTCGGCGGTCAACTCGGGGTACGCGCTCGGCTTCAAGACCATCCTCGACGCCAACATCCTCGTGATGCTCACGGCCTTGGTGCTGTTCTTCTTCGCCACCGCTCAGCCCAAGGGCTTCGCGGTCACGCTGATCCTCGGCGTGCTCGTCAGCATGCTCACGGCGGTGCTCTTCACGCGCGCCATGCTCGGCGTGCTCGCCGGCTTCACATTCTTCAATCGGCCATCGCTCATGGGCGTCTCGGCCGGGCAGATCGAGGTCGGGGTCGCGGCTCAGGCCGAGAGTTCGTTGGCGGCGTCGCGTCGCCGCCGTGCCGGCTCTGCGGATCGCGCCGGCAGTCCGGTCGCTGCGGGCGCGTCGGCTTCCACTGAGGCTGGGACCACCTCGCCCAGTTCTCGTGGCACTTCCACCGGAGGCCGTGGCACGACCTCCACCTCCCGCAAACGCAAGAAGCGGAGATAGACCTGTGAAGTACTTCCGCCGCTTGTACAGCTTCGACTACATGGGTCACAAAGCGTGGTGGTTCACACTCTCCGGGCTGATCATCGCGATCGGCCTTACCAGCTTGATCATCAACGGTGGCGGCAACCCGATCAACGGGCTGGACTACGGGCTCGAGTTCAGGGAGGGCTCGCGTGTCACGGTGGCCTTTGAATCGCCGCCGTCGCTGGCGGACGTGCGCGCGGCGGTCAGCGATGCCGGCTACCCGTCGGCGCAGATCCAGCAGACCGCCGACATCGCGGCCGGCGGTGCCGAGGGCTTCCAGATCCAGACACCGTTGCTGACGGTGGCGGAACAGGCGGAGCTCAAAGCGGCCCTGGATGAGGAGTTCACGATCGCGAGTCCCGCAGGCGTACCCACCTGGGGTATCGAGGTCGTGAGCGCGTCGTTCGGTCGCCAGGTCGTGGAGTCGTCCCTCAAGGCGGTCGCCATCTCCCTGCTGTTGATCCTCGCGTACGTCAGCTTCCGCTTCCAGTGGAAGTACGCCGTCGGGGCGCTCAGCGCGGAGTTCCACGACCTCCTGATCGTCATCGGCGTGTACTCGCTCACCGGGCGCGAGGTGACCACGGCGACCATCGCCGCGGTGCTCACCATCATGGGCTATTCGCTCTACGATACGGTGATCATCTTCGACCGTATTCGCGAGAATGAGCCGAAGCTCGTGCGGATGCCGTACGGCGACATGGTGAACGAGTCCCTTTGGGAGACACTTACGCGGTCGCTGAACACGTCGTTCATGGCCCTGCTGCCTGTCGTCTGCCTGCTCTTCTTCGGCGGCGAGACGCTCAAGGACTTCGCCTTCGCTCTGCTCGTCGGCATCATCTCGGGCGCTTACTCCACCATCTTCATCGCGAGCCCGGTCCTCACGCTGCTCAAGGAACGCGAGCCGAAATACCGCAAGCTCAAGCTTGCGGCTCGCGCCGACGGATCCTGACGCCGCGCCGGGCGGGTCGTCGGCCCCGATGCGAGGCTCGAGCGTCGCCTGAGGCCACCTCGACCTGCGCTTGAGGTCCGGAGGCCGTCTTTCAGGCTATCGCAGAGGCTCATCCGCGAACCTCCCAAACCTCACCGCGCGTCGCTTTACACGGCGCCCGTCGTGGCCTAGCGTCGCGTCAGCGCTCGCAGGGGCGCAGGGGGTCTTCAGCGCGATGGTACGCCGGCGTCGCTTCCTCCGCGCAGGCCGGGCTCGATACAGGGAGGTAGCACGTTGGTGCGTTCAGCAAGCAGCCCTCACGAACTCGTCGCGCATCGCGCTCGGTGTCGCATCGTCGGCCGGCGGGGAGCGGCAGCCACGCCCCCGGTCCTCGAGCTGTCGGGCGAGTTCGACCTCGACACCGTGCCCGAGATCGACCGCTTTCTGCGCCGCAACCTGGGGCCGCTGTACCACCAGGACCATCTCGTGATCGACCTGGCGACGACGACGTTCGTCGATTCGAGCTTCATCTCCTTCCTCGTGCGCCTGCTGACCGACCAGCGGGCACGGCGCAAGGAGCTGGTCCTGGTACGCCCGGCCGGTCAGGTGCGGCGCGTCCTGGCGCTCGTGGGGCTACCCAATGTGGTGCCGGTCTTCGAATCGGTCGAGGAAGCGGTGGCCGCGCTGATGAGCGGGCGCCCACCGGCGATCCCACCGGCCTTCAGTTGGGCGCCTGTCTGAGGTCCCCGCGCCGAGTGGCGCTCACCGGCGTCGACAGACCCTCACCGGTCGGCGCGGCAGAGGTCACCAGCCACTGAGCCGCAGTCAGCTGGCTCGCCGCGCGCCGCGCAGGTCGCCCATGGCGCGCGCCCTCATGACGCGCGCTTGGAACGCCCTCATTCGGCAGGCGTCGCTGCAGTACTTCTTCGCCGTGTTCGTGGTCATGAACTCGCGAGCGCACGGCTCGAAAGCACAACGGCGGGTGGCCTCTTCGCGGCGGCTCGACCTGCGGCCGCTGTGGTTGTAGTCCTCCTGCCAGGCTCCTCCGTGCAGCGCGCAGATGCCGGACGGGTTGTAGGCCGACAGGTAGGTACCGCAACCATCCATGATGCAGATGCGCCCTACCCCGTATGTCTTCGTCTTGAGCATGTCGTCGGCCACACTGTGGAGACCGCGGCCCCGGAGTGACTGTGCGCTGCGGTGCTCCATCGTCGTCGCCCCCGCCGAGCGCCTTGTGTGGCCCGCCGGCGCTCGCCTGCTAGAGTGGTGGTACGGCCGAGGCTCTCAGGGTGCGGCCGCCTTGACGGCCTCTCCGCGCGACGGGTAGATGCCGAAGATGCGGTCGAGGCCGGTGATCTCGAAGATGCGGATGATGTTCTCGTCGGTACACACGATGTCGAGATTGCCGTTGCGCGGCCGCACGCGTTTAGCGCCGCTCACGAGTACGCCCAACGCGGTCGAATCGATGAAGGTGACCTGTGACAGATCGACGATGACCTTGCGAGCGCCGCCCTCGATGCCGTTGACGAGAACTTCTTTGAACTCCGGCGCCGAGTAGATATCGATCTCGCCGACGAGGACCACCACGCCGATATCGTCGCCCAGTGTCTCGTAGCCCACGCTGAACTGCGGCCTCTCCTCCATGCGCGCCTCCTCCCGTCAAGGTCCGGGATGGCACCGGGCCGAAGACCCGATGCATGTGACCCGATAGTTTCCGCAGCCGTCCGGCGCTAAACCCGGCCGGGCTCAGGCGGCCGGGCGCTCAGGGTGGCCGACAAGAGCATCCAGACCAGAAGCCGCTGGCAGCAGGTCGGCTCTCGCGCTGCGGGACCCGGATCGGAGCGCTCAGCGAAACAGGCCGGCCAACAGCCAAGCGAGCGGGAACAGCAGGAGCTGATGCAGGAGGTAGATCGCCAGTGCATGACGGCCCATGAAGCGCAGCGGGGTCGTCGGGGCGCTCCAGTCGCGTAGCGAGAAGCGCCTGCGGCCACCGGTGTAGAGTGCTAGCCCGGCGGCGAACCCCAGAAAGGCGAATCCGGCCCACGGGGCCAAGGGATACCAGTCGACCGCCGCACGAGGTGCCGACCATCCCGCGACCGACCACGGTGGCCCAGGGCCCGGACCGGCCAACAACCCGCTCCAGCCTGCGGCAAGAAGGGCTAGACCGAGCAGCACGTTGACGAGCAGGCCGAGGCGGGCGGACAGCGCGACCAGCACGGTGCACACGGCCAGCAGGTGGAGGATGCCGAAGTAGACGAACTCGTCGGGAAGGACCAGCCGGGTAGCCAGGGTGACGAGAGCTGCGCCGCCGCCGATCAGCAGGAAGCGCCGGGCGGTACGGCGCCACAGAGATCCCCCCACCGCGCGCACCCGATCGCGGTCGAGCGCGACGGAAAGGCCGAGCAGGGTGATGAACGTCCCTGCGATCAGGCCTGAGGCGTAGCGTGACCCGTCACCCAGTCGTCCGTCGTGGACGTAGGCCCAGTCCCAGGCGAAATGGAAAGCGACCATCGCCAGGATCGCCACTCCGCGCAAGGCGTCTATCTCCCAGAAGCGTGCGATCGCCGTCTCGCGAGTGAACGACGGTGGCTGCGGGGAGGGTGAGGAGTTGGTGGAGGTAACCGGGCTCGAACCGGTGACCTTTTGGCTGCCAGCCAAACGCTCTCCCAACTGAGCTATACCCCCACCGAAGGGCCGCCGACGTGTGCCGGCAGGCACGGAAGTATAGCACACGCGTGCCTGCCGGCAACCGGGCGGGCCGACTGTGGGGCGACGCTCACGGCAAGGGCGGCGGCGCGCTCGCGGCCGCGCCGTCAGGCACGGCCGCGCTCGTGTAGAATCAGGCGCTGGGCGCCCGTGGACCGCGCGGCCGCGGGCGCGCCGCAGACGGCCGCCGGAGAGGACCTCATGGATCGACGCTACGACCCGCACGCCATCGAGCAGAAGTGGCAGCGCATCTGGAAGGAGCGCGACGCCTACCGCACTCGCGACGAGAGTGACAAGCCCAAGTACTACTGCCTCGACTTCTTCCCGTATCCCTCCGGTGACGGTCTCAGCGTCGGCCACTGCCGCAACTACGTGCCCACCGACGTCGACGCGCGGTTCCGGCGCATGCAGGGGTTCAACGTGCTCCACCCGATGGGCTGGGACGCCTTCGGCCTGCCCGCCGAGAACTACGCCATCAAGATGGGCGTCCACCCGCGCGTGACGACGGCGGACAACATCGCCAACTACCACCGCCAGATGGACCTCATCGGCCTGTCGTTCGACTGGTCGCGCGAGATCACCAGCTGCTTCCCCGACTACTACCGCTGGACGCAGTGGTTCTTCCTGCTGCTCTATGAGCGTGGCCTGGCGTATCGGTCCACGGGGCGGCAGTGGTGGTGCCCGAGCTGCAAGACCATCCTCGCCAACGAGCAGGTCGAGCAGGGCAAGTGCTGGCGCTGCGGCAGCGACGTCACCAAGAAGGACCTTGAACAGTGGTATCTGCGCATCACCGAGTACGCGCAGCGCCTGCTCGACGACCTGGGCACGATCGAGTGGCCCGAGCAGATCAAGCTCATGCAGACCAACTGGATCGGACGCAGCGAGGGCGCCGAGGTCGACTTCGGGCTGCAGGGGCGTGACGACGTCCTGACCGTCTTCACGACCCGGCCTGACACGCTGTTCGGCGCCACCTACATGGTGCTGGCCCCGGAACACACCCTGGTCGACGAGCTCACCGTCCCGGAGCAACGGTCCGCGGTGAGCGTCTACCAGGACCAGGCCCGGCGGCAGAGCGAGATCGAGCGCCTGTCCACCGACAAGGAGAAGACAGGCGTCTTCCTCGGCGCCTACGCCATCAACCCGGTGAACGACCAGCCAGTGCCGATCTGGATCAGCGACTACGTGCTCACCGGCTACGGCACCGGCGCCATCATGGCCGTGCCGGCGCACGACGAGCGCGATTTCCAGTTCGCCACCGCGTTCGGGCTGCCGATCGTCGAGGTCATCGCTCCCGAGGCGGGGGCGCAGGGGGAGCTGGCCGAGGCGTACACCGGCGACGGCGTGATGGTCAACTCCGCGCGCTTCGATGGGCTCGCGGCGCCGGGCGAGGCCTTCGCCGCGGTCGTGGCCTGGCTCGGCCAGCGCGGCGCCGCCCGCAAGAAGGTCAACTTCAAACTCCGCGATTGGCTCATCAGCCGCCAGCGCTACTGGGGCGCGCCGATCCCCATCGTGCACTGTGACTCCTGCGGTCCCGTGCCCGTCCCGGTCGACCAGCTGCCCGTGCTCCTGCCCGATCTCGAGGATTTCCACCCGACCGACGACGGGCGCTCGCCGCTGGCCCGCGACGAGGAGTTCGTGCACACCACCTGCCCGCAGTGCGGCGGCCCCGGCCGTCGCGAGACCGACACCATGGACACGTTCGCCTGCTCGAGCTGGTACCACTTCCGCTTCGCCTCGCCGCACGACGAGACGGCCGCCTTCGAGCGCGACAAGGCCGAGTACTGGCTGCCGGTCGACCTCTACGTCGGCGGCGCCGAGCACGCGGTCATGCACCTCCTGTACGCGCGCTTCTTCTGCAAGGTCGCACAGGATGCCGGCTACGTGAGCTTCGGCGAGCCCTACGCGCGCCTGCGCAACCAGGGCATGATCCAGGCCGAGGACGGCCAGAAGATGAGCAAGAGCAAGGGCAATGTGATCACGCCGGACAGCGTCGTGGAGCAGTACGGCGCCGACGCCCTGCGCCTGTACGAACTCTTCATCGCCCCCTTCGAGCAGAGCGTCGCCTGGAGCGACCGCGGGGTGCAAGGTTGCTTCCGTTTCCTCGGCCGTTTCTGGAACCTTGTCGCCGAGGTGCTGGAGGCGCAGGGCAGCGGGGTGGCGGCGGACGAGGCCGAGGCCGAGAAGGGCCGCCAGGTGCTGCGCACGCTGAACAAGACCATCCGCAAGGTCTCGCGCGACCTCGAGGCCTTTCGCTTCAACACCGCCGTCTCGGCGCTCATGGAGCTCCAGAACGAGCTCCTCGAGGTGTGGGCCGGCGCGCGGGGCGCGCTCACGCTCGCCGAGTGGCGCGACGCGGTCACCGACATGACCCTGCTGGTGGCGCCGATGGCTCCGCACATCGGCGAAGAGGTGTGGGGCCTGCTCGGGCATGGGGAGACGGTGCTCGACGCCGCCTGGCCGGCGTGGGACGAAGAGCTGGCCGCCGACGCAGTCGTCACCGTGGTCGTGCAGGTGAACGGCAAGCTCCGCGACCGCCTCGAGGTGCCGGTCGACGCCGAGAAGGACGGCGTGCTGGCGCAGGCGCGCGCGGCCGCCAACACGGTGCGCTTTCTCGAGGGCAAGCAGGTCGTCAAGGAGATCTACGTGCCCGGCAAGCTGGTCAACTTCGTCGTGAGGTAGGACTGCGCGCGGGGCCAAGGCGGCTCCCGACCCACTGTAACCCCCTCGAATCGCCCCTCAGGGGCGATGACGCGCGCGGCGCTTGGGCCTACCCTCCCAGGGCAGGCGCGGCGGGTCGACAGCGGCGCCTGCGAGGTCCTCACCCGCGTTCTCCCCGGAGGTGGCCATGCAGCTCTCGCGCCGTCAGATCTACGCCTATGTCGCCGTTGCCGCCGTGGTCCTGGCTGTCGGCGCGCGCTACGTCGTGTTCCCGAAGGCGGCCGGCCCGGCCGGCGGCGAGCCCCTGGTGCTCGCCGCGCCGCCCTCGTCACCGGCTTCTCCCGTCGCCGTCGCCAGCCCGTCCGTCGCGGCCGACGTGGTCGTCTACGTGTGCGGCGCCGTCAAATCGCCCGGGGTCGTGCGGGTCCCCGCCGACGCGCGCGTCGCCGACGCGCTGGCGCTCGCCGGCGGGCCGGACGCAGATGCCGAGCTGGCGGCTGTCAACCTCGCCGCCAAGGTCGTCGACGGCCAGCAGATCATGGTGCCCGAACGCGGTGCGGTGGCCGCCGAGGGGGGCGCGGCCAGTGCCGTCGCCGGCGGGTCGGCATCCGCGGCCGGCGGGTCGGCCACGGCGCCGGGAGCTCCCGTCAACATCAACACCGCGTCCCTCGAGGAGCTTGACGCCCTCGACGGGGTCGGACCGGCCACCGCGCAGAAGATCATCGACTACCGCGTGGCCAGCGGCCCCTTCAAGACGATCGACGACATCAAGAACGTGTCCGGCATCGGCGACGCCAAGTTCGCCGCCATGAAAGACAGCATCACGGTGTGAGCGGGAGTGCTGCGCAGGGTAGCCCCACTGCACGTGTTCGCGGCCGCCTACTGTGGCGGCCTCTGCCTGGCGCTCGCCGTCAGGCCCTCGTGGTGGTGGCTCCTCCTGGGCGTAGGCGGCCCCGCGGTGGCCATGGTCGTGGCGTTGCGGCGCGGCTCATCGCCAGAGTCCTCCTCACCCGCCTGGCTGCTGGCGCTCCCGGTCTGCCTCGCCACGATGTTCCTCGTCGCCGGGCTCGCCGTGGGCGGCAGCCGTCTGGATGTGGTCGGGCACTCCGCGTTCCAGGCCTACGAAGGCCGTACAGTGACCCTCTCCGCCGTGCTCACCGACCTGCCGGCGGCCAAAGGCGACCAGGTCACGCTCGCCGTCGCCGTCAGGGCCGTCAGTGGCGCGCCTCTCACCGCGCCCGCCCACCTGCGCCTGCGGCTGGAGGACAGCGAGCCGTTCGTGCTCGATTCCTGCGGCGCCCTCGTCGAGGGCGCCGTCATCGAGCTGGACTCCGTGCGCGTCGAGCCGCTGCCGGCGCCCCGGCCGGGCGTCTTCGACTACGGCCGGTATCTGCGTCGCCGCGGCGAACATGTCACGCTCGAGGGCCGCTTCGCGGACCTCCGCGTGACAGGCCGCCGCGGCGGCCTTCAGGGCGCCGTCGATCGCCTGCGTCTGGCCTCACGCGCGCATCTGCGCGCGGGCGTGCACCCCCCCGTGAGCGAGGTGCTGCAGGGCATGGTCCTCGGCGACGACGAGGGCGTCGACGAGGCCTCGATCGAAGACTTCCGGCGTAGCGGCCTGCTCCACATCATGGCCGTCTCCGGCGAGAACGTCATCCTGCTGTGCAGCATGTGGGCGTTCGCCTTCTCGCTGCTCGGCATCCCGCGCCTGGTGCGCACCACGCTCCTCGTGCCCGTCGTCGCCACGTACGTGTTGCTCACCGGGGCGTCGCCGTCCATCGTGCGCGCCGGCGTTGCCGGCATCGTCGGGCTGCTCGCGGTGCTCGCCTCCCGACGCACGGACGGCTGGCTGCTGTGGCTGGTCCCGGCGGGGTGGCTCCTGACGCGTAACCCCAACAACCTCTACGACGTCAGCTTCCAGCTGTCGTTCGGCGCCGTGGCCGGCCTGCTGCTGCTGGCGCGGCCGCTCACGCGGCTCTTCGGGTTCCTGCCCGGTCCCTTGCCGCAGCAGGTGGGGATCACCACGGCCGCGAGCCTGTCCACGGCGCCCGTCTCGATGATCACCTTCGGCTCCGCCTCGCTGGTGAGCGTCCCGGCCAACCTGGCGGGAGGGTTCGTACTCGGGCCCATCATGTTCGTCGGCATGCTTTCGCTGCTGCTCGGCTTCGTGAGCAGCTGGCTGTCGACCCCGTTGAACGCGGTGGCAGGGCTCTTCATCGGGTTTCTCCTGGAGGTCGCGCGGCTGTTCGGCAGGCTGCCGTTCGCCGTGTACGAATGGCGCGGGGTGAGCCTGACGCTGCTCCTCATGGGAGCGCTCTGCGCCGAGCTGGTGGTCGTCGCAGTGCTCGCGCGGCGCGCCGGGGGCGGTCTGGCGGCCTACGTCCGCGATCCTTGCCGGCGGACGGCGCTGGTGGCCGCGACCGCATGCCTTGCCGCGGCCGTGCTCCTGCTCGCGCCCATGCCGGCGGCCCCGCCCCGCCAGCCCACGCTCACGTTCCTCGACGTGGGCGAGGGCGCGGCAACGCTCTTCCAGGCGCCCGGCGGCCCCACCGTGCTCATCGATGCGGGCCCGGCTCCGCTGGCCCGCACCCTGCGCGCCCATGCGGTGCGGCGCATCGACCTGCTCGTCCTCTCCCACGGGCACGCCGATCATGTCGCCGGCCTCGAGGACGTCGTGGGGAGCGTGCCGATCACCACGGCGCTGCTCCCGCGTCCGCCGGCGTCGTCGTCGGCGCTCGAAGTCATCGCCGCGAGACTCACGGCGGCGGGCGCCGAGGTGCGCTGGTGCGAGACGCCGGTGGAGGTCGCAGGCGCGGGCTGGAGCCTTCGCGTGCTGCCCACCTCGCCCCCCGAGGGAGAGAGCGGCAACCAGAGCGAGAACGACACGGCGCTGGTGGTGCTGGCCGATCTCGGCGGGGACCGGGCGCTGGTAACGGGCGACGCCGAGGGAGACGTGCTCGACGGGCTAGACCTGCCCGCGTGCACCGTCGTCGAGCTGCCCCACCACGGCAGCCGCGGCGGCCTCGACGAGGCGCAGCTCGAGGCGCTCGCCCCGGTTCTGGCGGTCATCTCGGTGGGCGCCAACACCTACGGTCACCCGACGCCTGAGATGCTGGACCTCCTGGCCGCCGCAGGCGTCCCCTGCGCGCGCACCGACCAGCGCGGCGAGATCATCTTGACGGCTGTGGCGCGGGGTCTTGAGGTCAGAGTCAGCCGCGGCGGGTAACGCGGCTCGCGTGGCGGGCAGAGCGGCCCGACCGCCGCCTCAGATCTCGCGCCGCGAGAAGCGCCAGACGGCCGCGGCCAGTAAGGCGGCGCTCAGCGCGATGCCGGTCGCTACCGGCGCCTGCCAGTGTGCCGGGTCGCCGCCGAGCACGGCGTCGGCCGCTGGCATGAGCCCCGCCGGCGTCATGCGGCTCGTGGCCTCGAACTGGGCGAGGATGGCG
>Ga0209254_10000503_pt1 | contig 31840 bp, 29 predicted proteins | sample FrelakmetDIP11DI_FD_187148 | JGI IMG/M metagenome (GOLD analysis project Ga0209254, IMG submission 187148) | Freshwater lake sediment microbial communities from the University of Notre Dame, USA, for methane emissions studies - DIP11 DI (SPAdes)... | ecosystem: Environmental > Aquatic >... | reverse complement strand
AGGTCCATCTCGAGCGAGATCAGCGGGCCGGCCATCATTCCCTGGCTGCGGAAGAACTTCAGGATCAGGGTGTTGTCCAGCGCCAGCAGCGTGCGCAGCTTCTTGACACCGGCAATGCGAAAGTGGCTGCTGATCGCCCCTAGCAGACGTGTGCCCACGCCACCGAGTCGGGCCCGCGGATCGACGTCGATCGCGAACACCCAGCCGCAGGGTGGCGAGCCGAACTCCCAATCCCGGATCTCGCCGATGACGAAGCCGACAACTTGGCCGCCCGCCACCGCAACCAGGAACTGCTGCGCCGTGCGCTGGCCACTGCCGTAGCGCCGATAGACGGCCGCCCAGTACGCGCGCTTTTCCAGGCCCGTCACCGTAGCGTCGATGTCGATGACCTGGTCCAGGTCGCCACTGCGCACGCGACGGACCACGACAGCCGCGGAAGCATCAGGGAAAACCCCGGTCGTGAGCGCCCGCGGGCGGCGGGTTCGGGTGGATGCGGCGGCGACGGATTGCTTCATGGCTTGAACCAGATCAAACTTATATCGGTATTTTGGTACCAGAGTACACGTATGGGGTGAGCGGCCCCGTATTTTGTCGATCGAGCCGGCGAATGTTGCATCGGCCGACCGGCATGTTCAACGCTGAAGAGTGTATGCACAGGCTGGCGTTGGCCCTCGGGGCCGGCGCACGGCAATGGTTCAGGATCCCAAAGGAGACCGGCATGAGATTCAACACCGACACCGTCAACGCGCTGCGGCGCAGCGCAATGCTCCTGGTTGGCGCATTGCTCGCCATCCCAGGCGCCTGGGCCCAGGAGCCGATACGCATCGGCGCCTTCCTGTCGGTGACGGGACCCGCGGCCTTTCTCGGCGACCCGGAGCTCAAGACGCTCGAGCTGTATGTCGAGAGGCTCAACGCTGCAGGCGGCGTGCTCGGCCGCAAGCTCCAGCTCGTGGCCTACGACGACGCCGGCGACGCCGAAAAGGCACGCACCTTCGCCAAACGGCTGCTCGAGCAGGACAAGGTCGACGTGGTTGTCGGCGGCAGCACCACCGGCACCACGATGGCCGTGGTGCCGCTGATGGAGCAGGCCAGCACCCCGTTCATCTCGCTGGCCGGCGCGGTGGTCATCGTCGAGCCGGTCAAGAAGTGGGTCTTCAAGACGCCGCACACCGACCGCATGGCCTGCGAGAAGATCTTCGTCGACCTGCAGGCACGCAAGCTGAGCAAGGTGGCGCTGATCTCGGGCAGTGGCGGTTTCGACAAGTCGATGCGGGCCGAGTGCATGAAGGTGGCCAGCAAGTACGGCATCGAATTCGTCGCCGACGAAACCTACGGCGCGACCGACACCGACATGACCACGCAGCTCACCAAGATCAAGGGCAGCGGCGCACAGGCCGTGCTCAACGCCGGCTTCGGCCAGGGCCCCGCGCTGGTCACGCGCAACTTCCGCCAGGTCGGCCTGACGCTGCCGCTGTACCAGTCGCACGGCGTCGCCTCCAAGGAGTACATCAAGCTCTCCGGTCCGGCCGCCGACGGCGTGCGCCTGCCCGCCGCGGCGCTGCTGGTGTCGGAGCTGCTGGATGGCGGCGACGCGCAGAAGCCCGTCGTCAGCGGCTACAGCAAAGCCTTCGAGGACAAGTACAAGGCCGAAGTCTCGACCTTCGGCGGCCATGCCTACGATGGGCTGATGCTGGCCGTCAACGCGATCAAGGCCGCCGGCTCGACGGACAAGGCCAAGGTGCGCGATGCGCTCGAGGCCACCAAGGGCTATGTCGGCACCGGCGGGGTCGTCAACATGTCGGCGAACGACCACATGGGGCTGGACCTGAGCGCGTTTCGCATGCTCGAGATCCGCAACGGCGACTGGACCATCGCGAAGTAGGTCCTGGACCGATGCGCCTGACGCGATGGCCGGCTCGTGGCTCCAGTTCGTCGCCAGTGGCCTGACCACCGGGGCGATCTACGCGCTGGTCGCGCTGGGCTTCTCGATCATCTACAACGCCAGCGGCGCGATCAACTTCGCGCAGGGTGAGTTCGTGATGATCGGCGGCATGAGCGCAGTCATGTTGCTCGCGCTCGGCCTGCCGTTGCTGGTGGCCCTGCCACTGGCGGTGCTGGCGGCAGTGATCGTCGCGCTGCTGGTCGAGAAGCTTGCGGTCGAGCCGGCCCGCCACGCCGGCACGGTGACGCTGATCATCATTACCATCGGCGTGGCCATGTTCCTGCGCGGCCTGGCGCAATTGCTGTGGGGCAAGGGCGTGCACCGGCTGCCGGCGTTCTCGAGCGAGCAGCCGATCGAGTGGCTGGGCGCGACGATCCTGCCGCAAAGCCTGTGGGTGATGGCCGGCGCCGCGCTGGCGGTGGTCGCACTGAGCTGGTTCTACGGCCGCACGCTGCTGGGCAAGGCGATGCGCGCCACCTCGCACAACCGCACTGCCGCGCAACTGGTGGGCATCAACACCCGCGGCGTGCTGTTCGCGAGTTTCGGTCTCGCCGCCGGGCTGGGTGCGCTGGGCGGCGTGCTGATCGCGCCGATCGCATTCACCTCCTACGACGCCGGCATCATGCTCGGCCTGAAGGGTTTTGCCGCGGCAATGCTGGGCGGCCTGGGCAGCTTCGCCGGTGCCGTGCTCGGCGGCCTGGCCTTGGGCCTGCTGGAGGGGCTGGGCGCCGGCTTCGTCTCGTCGGCCTACAAGGATGCGATCGCCTTCGTGGTGATCCTGGCCGTGCTGTTCCTGATGCCCGGAGGCCTGCTCGGTGGACGCGGCAGCGAACGTGTCTGAAGCGCGCCGCGCGGTGCTGCCGCGTTGGTGGGCGCGCCCGCGCGGCGGCGGCCTGCTGCTGCTGGCCGCCGTCATCGCAGGGTTGCCGCTGGTGCTGGCCAACAACTACTTCTACGAGGTGGCGATCCTGGTCGCGCTCAATGCCACCGTCTGTGTCGGCCTGAACCTGCTGATCGGCTACGCAGGACAGATCAGCCTCGGCCACGCCGGCTTCTTCGCGCTCGGGGGCTACGGCAGCGCGATCCTGGCGGCGCGCTACGGTGTGCCGCCGTGGCTGTCGCTGCCGCTGGCCTGCGCCGCGGTGGCACTGCTGGCCCTGCTGATCGGGCGGCCCACGCTGCGCCTGAAGGGGCACACGCTGGCGATGGCGACCTTGGGTCTGGGCGTCATCGTCTCCATCGTCATCAACACCGAAGACCGCATCACCGGCGGGCCCGATGGCATGGCCGTGCCCCCGCTCGTGCTGTTCGGCTGGACGGTAGCGGGCGAGCAGACCTGGTACTGGATCGCCGGCGCGGTGCTGCTGGTCACGGTCTGGCTGGCCTTCAACCTGATCGAGTCGCCGAGCGGCCGCGCGCTGCGCGCGCTGCACGGCTCGGAGGTGGCGGCGCAGACCCTGGGCATCGACAGCGGCCGCACGAAGTTGCAGGTCTTCGTGCTGTCGGCACTGGTGGCGGCCGTTGCCGGCGCGTTGATGGCGCACTACGCCGGCTTCATCACGCCGGCCAAGGCCTCGTTCATGCATTCGGTCGAACTGGTGATCATGGTTGTCTTCGGCGGCATGGCGTCGGTGTTCGGGGCCGTGGTCGGTGCGGCCGTCCTGACCATGCTGCCGCAGGTGCTGACCGTGCTGAAGGACTACGAAATGATGGTCTTCGGCGCGGTGCTGGTCGCCACGATGGTCTTCTTCCCGCAGGGCCTGGTGCCCACGCTGGCGCAGTGGTGGGCACGGAGGTCGGCATGACACTGCTGGCGGTGCAGGGTCTGGGCAAAGCCTTCGGCGGCGTGCACGCGAACCAGGACCTGAGCTTCGCGATCCGCGCCGGCACCGTGCATTCCATCATCGGGCCCAACGGGGCGGGCAAGACCTGCCTGATCAACATGCTGAGCGGCGTCTACCGGCCCGACGCGGGCAGCATCCGGCTCGACGGCGTCGAACTCGCGGGTCAGGCCACGCATCGCTTTGCCGCCGCCGGCATCGGCCGCACGTTCCAGAACCTGCAGGTGTTCTTCAACATGACGGCGCTGGAGAACGTGATGACCGGCCGCCACCTGCGCGAGCAGGGGTCGCTGCTGGCCTCGCTGCTGCGGCTGCCGAGCCTGGTGCGTGCCGAGGGCGCCTGCCGCGAAGCCGCGCGAGGCCTGCTGCGCGTGGTGGGCCTGGCGGCCTACGAAGATGCGGCAGCCGACGCGATGCCCTATGGCGCCCTCAAGCGCCTGGAGATCGCGCGCGCGCTGGCGGCCGAGCCGAAGCTGCTGTTGCTGGACGAGCCGGCCGCCGGGCTGAATGCCACCGAGGCGCACGAAATCGACGCGCTGATCAAGCGGCTGGCCGCTGAAGGCACGACGGTGGTGCTGGTCGAGCACAACATGAAGCTGGTGATGGGGGTGTCCGACCGGGTCACCGTGCTCGACCGCGGCCGCAAGCTGGCCGAGGGCACGCCCGACGAGGTGGCGCGCGACCCGCGTGTGATCGACGCCTACCTCGGCGCCGTCGACGGCAGCGCCGGAGCCGCGCATGCTTGAAGTGCAGGACCTGGACAGCCGCTACGGCCGCATCCCGGCACTGGCCGGGGTGAGCCTGGTCGTGGCCAAGGGTGAACTGGTGGCGCTGGTGGGCGCCAACGGCGCGGGCAAGACGACGCTGCTGAAGGCGCTGTCGGGCGTGCAGCCGGTGCATGGCGGCACGATCCGCTTCGACGGCCAGGACATCGGCCGCACCCATGCGCGCCAGCGCGTGCAGATGGGCATCGTGCAGGTGCCCGAGGGTCGCCAGGTCTTCGCGCCGATGACGGTACAGGAGAACCTGGAACTCGGCGCGTTCGCGCGCGGCTCGCAGGATTCGATGTCGCGTGTGTTCGAGATGTTTCCCGCGCTGCGGGAGAAGCGCATCGAGTTGGCCGGCAACCTCTCCGGCGGCCAGCAACAGATGCTGGCGATCGGCCGCGCGCTGATGGGTGACCCCCGGCTGCTGCTGCTCGACGAGCCGAGCATGGGCCTGGCGCCCAAGCTGGTGGCCGAGATCTTCGCCCGCGTGGCGGCACTCAAGGCCGAGGGCACCGCGATCCTGCTGGTCGACCAGAACGCGCGTGCTGCGCTGTCGATCGCCGACCGCGGCTACGTGATGGAGACCGGGCGCATCGTGCTCGATGGCGTGGCCCACGAACTGCTGCACGACCCGCAGGTGCAGCAGGCCTACATGGGGCTTTGAACGCCCGACGAAAGGACGACGATGAAACCGACCCTGCAATCCGGCCTCGCGGCCAGCGTGAACTTCGAGGTGACCCGCGATCGCACGATCGACTTCATGGGCGAGCAGGCCCGCGTCTATGCCACGCCGATGCTGGTGCGCGACATCGAGATCGCCTGCCGCGACCTGCTGCTGCAGCACCTCGACCCTGGCGAGGATTCAGTCGGCACGCGCGTCGAACTCGATCACACCGCCGCGACGCTGATGGGCATGAAGGTCGAGCTCACTGTGAGCATCGCCGAAGTCAAGGGGCGCGCCGTCACCTTCGACGTCGCAGGCCGTGACAGCGTCGAGCCGATCTGCCGCGGCCGCCACTCGCGCTTCATTGTCGATGTGAAGAAGACCGAGCTGAGGTTGGCGGCCAAGGCGCAGCAGGCGGGGCTGGGATGAGGCCGCTCTCGACCCGGGCTGGGGACTGTTGCCGCGCGACGCGGCTTGTCGTTTGTTTGCTTCATCCGGGGATCGTTGTTGATGTTGCTTGCCGGTCGCCGGGGCGGAACCCGGCAAGCAACATCAACAACGACCCTTCGAAGAAGCAAACCAAAGGCGAGCCACAGGCAAACCGGCAACACCGCGCTGCGCGACCCGCGATAGAGCGTCTGACATGACCGCGACCTCCGTGCGCACCGAGCGCGTCCCGACCTACTGCTACCAGTGCGTGGCCGGGCCCGACTTGCTGACCGTCAAGGTCGTGGACGGCGTGGCCACCGAGGTCGAGCCGAACTTCTGTGCCGCCGGCGTGCACCCGGGCGGTGGCAAGGTCTGCGTCAAGGCCTACGGGCTGGTGCAGAAGACCTACAACCCGAACCGCGTGCTGACGCCGATGAAGCGCACGAACCCGATGAAGGGGCGCGACCAGGATCCGGGCTTCGTGCCGATCTCGTGGGACGAGGCCTTCGAGCTGATCGCTGCGCGGCTGAACATCGTGCGCGCCGAGGGGCTCACCGACGCGTCGGGCTACCCGCGGGTGGCCGCCAGCTTCGGCGGGGCCGGCACGCCGCAGTCGTACATGGGCACTTTCCCGGCATTCCTCGCCGCGTGGGGTCCGATCGACATGGGCTTCGGCTCCGGCCAGGGCGTCAAGTGCTACCACTCCGAGCACCTGTACGGCGAGTTCTGGCACCGCGCCTTCATCGTCACCCCCGACACGCCGCTGTGCAATTACCTGATTTCCTGCGGCTCCAACATCGAAGCCTCGGGTGGCGTGACCGGCGTCTGGCGCCATGCCAATGCCCGTGCGCGTGGCATGAAGCGCGTGCAGGTCGAGCCGCATCTGTCGGTGACCGGCGCCTGCTCGGCGCAGTGGGTGCCGATCAAGCCGAAGACCGATGCCGCATTCCTGTATGCGTTGATCCACGTGCTGTTGCACGAGCTGCCGCGCGAGCGACTCGACCTGCCGTTCCTTTCGCAACGCACGGCATCGCCCTACCTCGTCGGGCCGCATGGCTACTACTTGCGCGAGCGCGCGACCCGCAAGCCGCTGGTGTGGGACGTGGCCAGCGCGACGGCCCGTGTGCACGACAGCCCGGGGCTGCAGGAGGTGCTCGAAGGCAGCCATGAAGTCGATGCGATCGAGATCGGACCCGATGGCGACGTGCTGGCCGACGGCCGGCTGCCAGGCAGCACGGCATTCACCCGACTGGTCGAGCACATGCGCGAGTACAGCCCGGAGTGGGCGCAGTCGATCTGCGACGTGCCGGCGGCGACGATGCGCAAGATCGCCAACGAGTTCATCGATCACGCCTGCGTCGGCCAGACGATCGACATCGACGGCCAGACGATGCCCTACCGCCCGGTGGCGGTGACGCTGGGCAAGACGGTCAACAACGGCTGGGGCGGCTTCGAGTGCTGCTGGGCGCGCACGGTGCTGGCCACCCTGGTCGGTGCGCTCGAGGTGCCCGGCGGCACGATCGGCACCACGGTGCGGCTGACGCGCCCGATGTCGCACCGGCACGAGAGCGTGACGGCCGGTCCCGACGGCTTCATGCACTTCCCGCTCAACCCGACCGACAAGGCGCGCTGGTCGCCGAACCCCAACATCCGCAACGCCTACCGCACGATGGTGCCGCTGGCCGCCGACGGGCCGTGGAGCCAGGCGCTCGGGCCGACGCACTTCTCGTGGCTGTTCCTCGACGAGACGCCCAAGGGCCTGCCGCGCGTCACGCTGCCTGAGGTCTGGTTCGTCTACCGCACCAATCCGGCGATCTCGTTCTGGGACACGAAGGCGCTCGGCGAGAAGATGGCGCGCTTCCCGTTCATGGTCGCCTTTGCTTACACGAAGGACGAGACCAACCATTTCGCCGACGTGCTGCTGCCTGATGCGACCGACCTCGAGAGTCTGCAGCTGTGGCGCATCGGCGGCACCAAGTACCAGGAGTCGTTCTGGGACCACGAGGGCTTCGCGCTGCGCCAGCCGGCCGTGGCCACCCACGGCCAGGCGCGCGATTTCACCGACATCGCCAGCGAGCTGGCGCAGCGCACCGACCTGAGCGACAAGTACGTCGCCGCCATCAACAAGGGTGCAGGCGGCGTGCCGCTGAAAGGCGTGCACGGCGACTTCTCACTCGACCCGCAACGCCGTCACAGCTGCGAGGCCATCTGGGACGCGGTGTGCCGCGCCGCAAGTGCCGAGGTCAGCGACGGCGCGCATTCACATGGGCTCGAATGGTGGAAGGCCCATGGCCTGGCGACCAAGCCCTACCCGCGGCGCGACTGGTACCTGCTGCCGACCATGATCAAGCGCGGCTTGCGCTTCGAGTTGCCGTACCAGGAACGGCTGATGCGCGTCGGCGCCGAGCTCGGCCGCCGGCTGCACGAGCACGACATGCACTGGTGGGACGAGCAACTCAAGGAGTACCAGGCGCTGCCGGTGTGGAAGGACTTCCCGGCGCTGTGGGAAGCGATCATCGGCCAGACCGGTGGCCGCTCGCAGGACTACCCGTTCTGGCTGCTCACCGCGCGCAGCATGCAATACGCGTGGGGCGCCAACGTCGGCATGCAGCTGATGAAGGAGGTGGCCGACAACATCACCGGCCACCGCGGTGTGATCATCAATTCGAAGGCGGCACAGCAGCTCGGCATCGCCGACGGCGATGCCATCGAGATCGCCACGCCCAAGCGCAGCGTGCGCGGTCGCGCGGTGGTGCGCCAGGGCATCCGCCCCGACACGCTGCTGCTGATCGGCCAGTTCGACCACTGGGCCACACCGCTGGCCAGCGATTTCGGCGTGCCCAGCCTGAACTCGCTGGCGACGATGTCGCTGGCGCTGACCGATGCCACCGGTTCGGGCGCCGACATCGTGCGCGTGAAGATCCAACGGGCGAAGGAGGGGCAGTCATGACCCGCTGGGCCATGGTCGCCGATCTGCGCCGCTGCGTCGGCTGCCAGACCTGCACCGCGTCGTGCCGGCACGCCAACGCCACGCCGCCCGGCGTGCAGTGGCGCCGCGTCATCGACATGGAGTTCGGCGAATACCCGGACGTGCAACGCGCCTTCGTGCCGGTGGGCTGCCAGCATTGCACCGACCCGCCGTGCCTGACGGTGTGCCCGACCACGGCGACGAAGCAGCGCGCCGACGGCATCGTCACCATCGACTACGACCTGTGCATCGGCTGCGCCTACTGTGCCGTGGCCTGCCCCTACCAGGCGCGCTACAAGGCTCCGCGCGCGACCTTCGCCTACGGCAAGGCCACGGCACCCGAGACGGCGCGGCACGACGAGGCCAGCATCGCGGTGGCCACCAAGTGCACGTTCTGCGTCGATCGCATCGACAGCGGGCTGGCCCAGGGCCTCGTGCCTGGTGTCGACCCCGAGGCCACGCCGGCTTGCGTCAACGCCTGCATCTCGCAGGCGCTGGCCTTCGGCGACGCCGACGATCCCGCCAGCAACGTGTCGAGGTTGCTCGCCAGTCATCAGCACTTCCGCATGCACGAAGAGTTGGGCACCGGCCCGGGCTTCCACTACCTGTGGGATGTGGCCGACGACGACGCTGGCGTGGAGAAAGTGTCGTGAGCTTCGGCCCCAACCCCTGGCAGCAGACGAGCTGGGATGCGCGTGCTGCCGGCAACTTCATCGGCGGAGGCGCGGGCAGCGGCCTGCTGGTGTTCAGCGCGGTCTCGGGGGCCCAGGGCAGCCTGCGCGCCGTGCTGATCGCGCTGGCACTGGGGCTGGTGGCTCTGGGCCTGCTCTGCGTGCTGGCCGAGCTCGGCCGTCCCTGGCGCTCGATGAACGTGATCTTCAATCCGCGCACGTCCTGGATGTCGCGCGAGGCCGCGCTCGCACCGCTGTTGCTGGGCAGCGGCGCGCTGGCGCTGTTCGGCGTGGCTGCGGCGGTGCCACTGGCGGCGTTTCTGGCGCTGGGGTTCTTGTATTGCCAGGCGCGCATCGTGCAGGCGGCCAAGGGCATCCCGGCCTGGCGCGATCTGCTCACGGTGCCGTTGCTGATCGTCACCGGCCTGACCGAAGGCGCCGGCCTGTTCTGGTTGATCGCGCCGTCGTGGGGGCAGCGGACGCTCGCCCTGTGGCTGGCCTTCGGCGTGCTGCTGGTCTTGCGCTTTGTGCTCGGCGTCCTGTGGTTCCGCCGTTTGGCCCGCAGCCTGCAGCCACGCCCGCTGCAGGCGGTCAACCGGGCCGGGCATGCTCTCAACGCCGGCAGCCTGTTGCCGCTGGTCATCGTGCTCGGCGTGCTGGCCACGCCGTTGACGCCAGGCTGGTCGGCCGCACTGCAGGCACTGGCCGGCGCAGTGGCCGTGCTCGGCGGTGCGGCTTTCAAGTTCATGCTGATCACGCGAGCCGGCTTCAATCAAGGCTTTGCGCTGCCGCACTTGCCGGTGCGTGGCGTGCGCCGCTGAGCCGTCCGCATTCGATTGGATCGAGGGGAGCCGCCCATGGTCGCAACGGTTCAAGCCACCCGCACCCACGTCAGCACCAGCGTGGGCCTGCACCCCGAGGTCGAGGCGCTGCCGCGCGAGAAACTCGAGCGGCTGCAACTGCGGCGCCTGCAGGCCAGCCTGTGCAATGCCTGGGACCATGTGCCGTGGCATCGCGAGCGCTTGCGCAACGCGGGCCTGGTGCAAGCGCAGGACCTGCGCAGCCTGGCCGATCTGCAGCGGCTGCCGTTCACGGTGAAGAACGACCTGCGTGACCACTATCCCTTCGGCCTGTTCGCCCGCCCGGTGGCGCAACTCGCACGCGTGCACGCCTCGTCGGGCACCACCGGAAAGCCGACCGTCGTGGGCTACACCGCGCAGGACCTGTCGCACTGGGCCGATCTGGTGGCGCGTTCGCTGTATGCCGCGGGCGCGCGCCCCGGCGACGTCGTGCACAACGCCTACGGCTACGGCCTGTTCACCGGCGGCCTCGGGGCCCATGACGGGGCCACGCGGCTGGGCGCGCCGGTGGTGCCAGTGTCCGGCGGTGCCACCGAGCGGCAAGTGACGCTGATCATGGACTTCGGCGCACGCGTGCTCTGCGCCACGCCGTCGTACGCGCTGGCCATCGCCGAAGTGGCCGAGCGCCAGGGTGTGGATCTGCGCAAGAGCGCGCTTCGCGTGGGCTTGTTCGGCGCCGAGCCCTGGAGCGAGGCGATGCGCCGGGAGATCGAGGCCCGCATCGGCCTGCGCGCAGTGGACATCTATGGCCTGTCGGAGATCATGGGCCCCGGCGTGGCCTGTGAGTGCGAAGCGCGCAGCGGCCTGCACGGCTGGGAGGATCACTTCCTGTTCGAACTCATCGACCCCGACAGCGGTGCCACCGTGCCCGAAGGCGAGGCCGGTGAACTCGTCATCACGACGCTGACCAAGCAGGCGTTGCCGATGCTGCGCTACCGCACGCGCGACATCACGCGGCTCGCGCGCGCACCCTGCGCCTGCGGCCGCACGCATGTGCGCATCCTGCGCGTGACCGGGCGCAACGACGACATGCTGATCATCCGCGGCGTCAACGTCTACCCGTCGCAGATCGAGGCCGTACTCGTTGGCCGCCCCGGCATCGCGCCGCACTACCAGTTGCTGTTGGAGCGCCATGGTGCACTTGACCATGTGACGCTGGAAGTCGAGGCTCTGCCTGCCGTGACGATGGCCGAGTACGCGCGTCTGGCGCTCGATGCCGCCCATCACATCAAGTCGCTGATCGGCATCAACGCCGAGGTGCACCTGGTGGAGCCGGGCACCATCGCCCGATCGCAAGGCAAGGCCGTGCGCGTGCGCGACCTGCGCCCGAAAATCCAATCGACACCATGAATCCCTTCTAGGAGTGTTCGCCATGGAATCCGAAGACATCCTGTACGAGGTACGCAATGGCGTGGCCTGGATCACCATCAACCGCGCGGACAAGATGAACGCGTTCCGCGGCCAGACCTGCGACGAGTTGATCAAGGCACTCAACCGTGCCGGCTACGACCGCAGCATCGGCGCCATCGTGCTGGCCGGTGCCGGCGACCGCGCCTTCTGCACCGGAGGCGACCAGTCGGCTCACGACGGCAACTACGACGGCCGCGGCACGATCGGCTTGCCGATGGAAGAACTGCATGCCGCCATCCGCGACGTGCCCAAGCCTGTCATTGCGCGCGTGCAGGGCTACGCCATCGGTGGCGGCAATGTGCTGGCCACGATCTGCGACCTGACGATCTGCTCCGACAAGGCCATCTTCGGCCAGGTCGGGCCGAAGATGGGCTCGGTCGATCCCGGCTACGGCACGGCCTTCCTGGCCCGTGTGGTGGGCGAGAAGAAGGCGCGCGAGATGTGGTACCTGTGTCGGCGCTACTCCGGCGCCGAAGCGGTGGCGATGGGCCTGGCCAACGCCTGCGTGCCGCACGATCAACTCGACGCCGAGGTGCAGAAGTGGGGCGAGGAGCTGTGCGAGCGCAGCCCGACGGCACTGGCGATCGCCAAGCGTTCGTTCAACATGGATACCGCCCACCAGGGTGGCATTGCCGGCATGGGCATGCTCGCGCTCAAGCTCTACTACGACACCGACGAGTCGCGCGAGGGCGTGAATGCGATGAAGGACAAGCGCAAGCCCGACTTTCGCAAGTTTGCGAAGTGACCTGGGTGGGCTGCTGACATTCGAAGTGTCCACCGGCCAGCCGCGTGCGAGTTCCGCGCGCTGCTGTCGAGGCCGCCGGGTGACCGGCGCCGTTCATGTCCCCCGGTGTCGGCTTGGCAGCCGAAACCTCCGCCTTGACTTCACTGCGCCGGTCACCCGACGACCTCGACAGCCCCCACCAGCGCTGCGCGCGAAGGGTCTCAAGGCCCCCGCCTGCGGTGGTGGCACCGTCGGTGTCCTCATGGCGCCGTCAGATAGCCCTGCACGTGCGCTCATTGCGCAGGCTTGATAATCAGGCTCCAACCCGTCCGCGAGAACGGGGCAACTCTCGCTCCGCCATGGCCAGACTCATTGCCGATGTACCTAGTGTGGCCAAAGTGATCCCCACTGCGCCCTTTGCCAGTTGCGCGCGGGGGGGCCGTGTGATCCCGCCTGCGGCCGTCTTCCTCCTTGCCGGCCTGCTTGGCGGTTGGCCGCAGCTCGCCGCTGCTGGAACGCAAGACGCAGATGTTGCGCCTTCGCTGCTGCACGCGCCCGCCGAACCAATGGCTGAAGCATCACCTGGCTCCGTTGGAGCGCCACCTGAATCACCGCGCGTGCCCGCCTCCGATGAGACCGACGTGCAGGCCGATGCCGCCCCGATGCCCTGGTACCACACCGGTTACGCGTGGAAGGGGGCACCGCCCGCCGCCGCGCCTGACTGGCGAGGTCTGCGGCGCGACACCGGGTACTTCATGGCCTACCAAGCGGTCATCATCGGTGTGCTCTACGCGATGCCGACCTCGGTGAGCAAGTGGGACTCGGATGAAATTGGAAACCCATTCGAGCGCTGGCGCGAAAATGTCAGCAATCCCGTGTGGGACAAAGATGATGCATTCATCAACTACGTTCTCCATCCCTACTGGGGCGGGGCCTACTACGTTCGAGGTCGCGAGCGCGGCCTGGACCGGCAGCAGTCCTTCTTGTACTCGGCACTTCTCTCAACGCTGTATGAGTACACCTACGAGGCATTCTTCGAGCCTGTATCGCTGAACGATCTCATCATCACGCCCGTCCTGGGCTCGCTGGTCGGCGAATATCTCTTCACGCCACTTCGCGAGCACATCCGTGCCAAGTCGGGCGAACTGACTTGGTCGGACAAGGCGCTTCTGGTCCTGACCGACCCGCTGGGCGTGGTTGGCGCGTGGACGGACCGCACCTTCGGCGTGACGGCCGAATTGTCGATTCGGCCAATGACCACATCCACTGTTGGCCGCCGGCACAGGGACGCCTTCGGCGATCGATCGGCTGACATCGGTTCCGCGCTGACCCACAAGCGATCCTGGGGACTTCAATTGAGGATCCCCTTGTAACGCTGCGCGATGCAAGCCCGCTGAACGCGACGATCATGCGATCGTTGCCGGTCAGAGATCGAAGGTGTAGCTGATTCGCAGGCCGATCGCGCTTCCGGTCAAGGTCGCCGCGAGTCCAAGGCCGCCGCGCTGCCAGCCGATCGAGGGAACGAGCGTCACTCCGACACCCAATGCGTTGTTGAGCGGAAGCTTGTCCTCCCAGGGCTCCTTGTAGCCGTGGACCAGGCCGACGCTGAGCGACAAGTAGACATCGCCTCCGAGCGCGCTCGTCCAGTCCCACTCGAGGCCTGCGTACACCGCCTGCGAAAACTGGCCATACGAGTTGTTGAACAGCGAAAGCCCGAAGTGGGTCCGGTCGGCGGCCAAGAAGGTGTGGCGGGGAGTCAGCCACTCCAGCGCGACGATGTGGTTCCAATCGACGTAGTCCGGATCCGTGGCGAAGTGGAACGCCTTGGGCGTATACGCGAGCCGTATCTTGTCGCCGGCCGGGAACCATGGGTCCTGCGCCAGTGCTGCACCTGGCAGCGCCGCGGTAAGCGCCAACGTGATGGCTGCACAGGCTGCCGCAGCGCGCGGTGCACATGGTGGGCGGTCGGTCGTCGTTCTGCGGGGGCGTGGGTCGAGTTCGTGCATGCTGCGAATTCTTGCACCGGCCTGGCGCGCGATCTCGGCACCGCCTGGCGCGACGCGCGCACCTCGGGCCGGAGTGAACAGCCTCACCAACGTCTGCAATGGGCCGCTTGCCGACCCGACTATCCATTTGAATGACCGCAAATCCGTATCAAAGGGTCGTTGCGGCGATGAACTGACGCAGGTCCGCGCACTGCGCGATGTCCATCGCCATTGCCCAGGCCCGCGCGGTCTTCTCGCGGCCGAGCACAGGCTCGCTCTGGCCTGCGAACTTGAGGTGCAACTGCGCGTCACTCATCGGCCTCTCGACGCTGCCGATGGCGTGCTCGACGAACAGGTGCAGCGCGCGTCCGTCCGTGGTGTGGATCGTCAGGTCGGCCGAGGCTTCGTCGATGCGGTCGTCGACGATGGCCTCCACGCGCCCTCGCAGTACGGTCACCTCGGGCCGGTTCACGACTTCGTCGGTGTATTCATGTTCGCCGGCGCGGCCGAAGAGCAGCCCGACTGCGCACGAGTGGTAGACGCTGAACTTGCTCTCCAGGCCGGTGGTCGGTGTCTTCTTGCCGGTCAGCTCGAGTACCAGCGAGTGCACGCGAAGTGTCACGCGTTCGATGTCAGCCGCCGTCAGACCATGCAACCCACGCAGCTGCACACAGCCGTCGATGGCCGGGTGGATGACGATGCCGCAGGCGAACGGCTTGTAGGTGTTGAGTGCCGCTTCCCAACGCGCATTCGGGCCGATTTCACCCAGGCCATCGATGATCTCGGACCAGTCGGTCTTGTCGGAGAACACTTGCAGAAGTCCGCGCGGCGCTTCCAGCGCGCGCCCCGACGCGGTGTAGCCGTGCCTGGCCATCAGCGCCGACATCAGCCCGACCCTGGCTGCACCTCCGGGGTGGAAGGGTTTGGTCATGGTGCCGAACTGCTCGCGCAGGCCGATCGGCTGCGAGGCCGCGATGCCCAGCGCCATCTGCGTGCGCCGCGCATCCAGCCCAAGCAGACGTGAGCATGCAGCCGCACTGCCCAGCATGCCGGTGGTGCCAGTGATATGCCAGCCGCGGTCATAGTGGTCGGGGTAGATCGCATTGCCGACCCGGCACGAGACTTCGATGCCGAGCACGATGGCATCGAGCAGCGCGCGGCCTCCCAGCCCCAGGTGCTCGGCCACCGCCAGCGCTGCCGGGGCCACCGGCCCGGCCGGATGGATGATGGTCTTCAGGTGGGTGTCGTCGAAGTCCCAGGTGTGCGAGCTGATGCCGTTGAGCAGCGCGGCGCTGGCGATGTCGACCTTCTCGCGCCGGCCGAGCAGTGAGGCCTGCGCCGCGGGCGCCAGTTCCTGCACCGCCGCCAGCGCCGCCTGCACGGTCTCGTGCCCAGACGGGCCGATCGCGCAGCCGACCCAGTTGGCGAAAGTGCGGTGGGCTTCGCGTTCGACCGCATCGCTCCAGCCGCGCGACGGGTGTTCGATCGCAAAGCGGGCCAGCGCAGCGGTCACGGGTGGGGCGTCGGGGTCGGCGCGGACGGTGTTGTTGCGTGCCAAGGCGTGTCCTGTCAGTCGTGGTCGATGTCGCGCACCCTGGTCGGTCAAGCCGATGCCGAGCGCGACCGGGCCCCGACTTCTGTACACCCTGGTTCCTTCAGCGGTGCCGTGGCTTGCCGTTTCGCTTCTCTGGCAGGAACGAGGGCCCTGCTTGCTGAGCGGTCGGAGCGCCGCGAATTAGAGGTCAGCCGCTGCAGGGCTGTCAAGGTGAAGGCCAATCGACTGCCCGTTGCTGCCCATCGCAGCGCGGGCGCAACGCGCCGGTCCGGTTCGCTACCATCGCTGCTTTTATGGCTCATTGGGGGCAAGACGCTATGGCCATGGACGTTGTCGATTACGAGATCAAGGGTGCAGAGATGCAGTTCGTCGAGATCGAGCTCGACCCCGGCGAGGCCGCAGTCGGTGAAGCCGGCAGCATGATGTTCATGGAGGCCGGAATCACGATGGACACCGTGTTCGGCGACGGCTCGGGCGGTGGCGGTGCTGGCCTGTTCGGCAAGCTTCTGGGCGCCGGCAAGCGACTGGTCACCGGTGAGTCGCTGTTCACCACGGTCTACACCAACGGCGCGGCGCAGAAACAGAAGGTGGCCTTCGCCGCGCCCTATCCCGGCAAGATTCTGGCGATGGACCTGCGCTCGCTGGGCGGTACGCTGATCTGCCAGAAAGACGCCTTCCTTTGCGCTGCGCGGGGCGTGTCGCTCGGCATCCACTTCCAGCAGAAGCTCGGTGTCGGATTCTTCGGCGGTGAGGGCTTCATCATGCAAAAGCTCGACGGGCATGGGCTGGCCTTCGTGCATGCCGGCGGCAGCATCTTGAAGCGCGAGTTGCAGATGGGCCAGACGCTGTTCGTCGATACCGGCTGCCTGGTGGCACTGACACCGACGGTCAGCTTCGAGATCCAGTATGTCGGCAAGGTCAAGACGGCACTGTTCGGTGGCGAGGGCCTGTTCTTCGCCAAGGTCACAGGCCCTGGCACGGTCTGGCTGCAGAGCCTGCCGTTCTCTCGCCTGGCCAGCCGCGTCTTCGCAGCCGCGCCGCAGCGTGGCGGCACGCGTGAAGAAGGGTCGCTGCTCGGCGGCTTTGCCGCCGGCGGGCTGCTCGGGTCCGTGCTGGGTGGCGACGACAGCGACGCGTAACGTGGCCGCACTCTCTCGTTGGCTGCGCGCTGCCCTGCTGCTGGCTGCAACGGGCAGCGCCCTGCCGGCCTTGGCGCTCAGCGTTCAAATGGAGGACTTGACCTGGACCGAGTTGCGCGATCGCATCACGGCAGGCGCGACCACGGCTCTGGTGCCGATCGGCGGTACCGAGCAGAACGGGCCGCACATGACGCTGGGCAAGCACAATGTGCGCGTGAAGTTGCTTGCCGCGCGCATCGCCGAGCGGCTGGGCAATGCCGTCGTTGCGCCGGTGATCGCTTACGTGCCCGATGGCGTCATCGAGCCGCCTTCGCAACACATGCGCTACAGCGGCACGATCTCGATTCCCGAGTCCGCCTTCGAGTCCACGCTCGAAGCTGCGGCGCGCAGCCTGCGCCGCCACGGCCTGCGCGACATCGTCCTGCTCGGCGACCACGGCGGCTACCGCGCAAGCCTCGACCGTGTGGCCGCCCGGCTCAACCGCGAGTGGGGTACTGCGGCGCGGGTGCATTCGCTGCCCGAGTACTATCGTGCAGCCCAGGAAGACTTCGCTGCCGCACTCAAGGCGCGCGGCTTCAGCGGCGACGAAATCGGCTTGCATGCCGGCTTGGCTGACACGGCACTGATGCTGGCCCTGGACCCGAGTCAGGTGCGAATGGAAGTCGCTGCGGCCCGGCCTCGCGGCGCGCTGCAAGACGGCGTGGCCGGCGACCCGCGGCGCGCGACGTCGGCGTTGGGGCAAATCGGCGTCGAGGGCATTGTCGAGGCCACCGTCGCAGCAGTCCGTGCTCGCGCCCAAAAAGCCAAGTGATCCGAGGTGAACAGTATGTCGAAGGGGACGTGCGAATGAAGGCGAGCCAGGTGAACTGGGCGGGCGGTGTTGCAGCGGCGGTGCTGATCGCCGGGCTGTTGTCGTGGGGCCTGCAGCGCAATACCGCCGTCGCGCAGTCGGCGCCAGTTGCCGCATCGGCGCCTGCCGCGCCGGCAGTGACCACCGTTGCCGGCATGCCGCCAGTGGTCGATGCCCGCAACCTGTACAGCGAAACCGCCGCCGGCAAGATCAGCCCGGCCCTGGCCGCTGACCTGGCGCGCATCTATGTGCCCAACCTGCGCTCCAATGATGTCCATGTGATCGACCCGGCGACGATGAAGGTCGTCGACCGCTTCAAGGTCGGCATCGGCCCGCAGCACATCGTGCCGTCGTGGGATTTGCGCACGCTGTGGGTGACCAACAATGCCGAGGGCCGCACCGACGGCAGCCTGACACCGGTCGACCCGAAGACCGGCAAGCCCGGCACGGCGGTGATGGTCGATGACCCTTACAACATGTATTTCACGCCCGACGGCAAGTCGGCGATCGTGGTGGCCGAGGCGCGCAAGCGACTGGATTTCCGCGATCCGGTCACGATGGCGGCGCAGTACGCGATCGACGTGCCCGGCTGCCCCGGTGTCAACCACGCCGACTTCTCGATCGACGGCCGCTTTGCAATCTTCACTTGCGAGTTTTCCGGCACGCTGGCCAAGATCGACCTGGTCGAACGCAAAGTGCTCGGCTACCTCAAGCTGACGATGCCGGCCACGCGCTTCAAGGAGCAGCCCGGCGCGCCGCGCGCGCAACCGGGCAAGGTCTGGGAGCCGGGCGAGACGGAGCTGTGCACCGTCACCAAGGGCATGCCGCAGGACATCCGCAGCTCGCCCGACGGCAAGCGCTTCTACATTGCCGACATGCACGCCGACGGCGTGCACGTCATCGATGGCGCGTCGTTCACGCAGGTCGGCTTCATCCAGACCGGCCTCGGCGCGCACGGCCTGTACCCGAGTCGCGACGGCAGGCAGCTGTACGTGGCCAACCGCGGCTCGCACAAGATCCACGGCGCGCGACTGGGCAACGGCGGCGTGACGGTGATCGACTTTGCGACGGAGAAAGTCGTCGCGCGCTGGGCCGTTCCCGGAGGCGGCAGCCCCGACATGGGCAATGTCAGCGCCGATGGCAAGTACCTGTGGCTGGCGGCACGTTATGACGACGTGGTCTACCGCTTCGACACCGGCAATGGCGATGTGGCACAAGTCAAGGTCGGCGCCGAGCCGCATGGCCTGACGGTCTGGCCGCAGCCGGGCCGTTACTCCTTGGGCCACACCGGCAACCTGCGTTGATGCAGCCGGCGGCAATGTCGTGAGTCAGGTGCTCGACGCCTTCTGGCGCGCCGCCGCGTACTGCCTGCACCCGCGGGTGATCCTGCTTTCGCTGGCGCCGCTGCTGCTGGCCGGTGGCCTGGCGCTCGCGCTCGGCTACTTCTTCTGGGAGCCCGCGGTGGCCGGCATGCGCGCCACGCTCGAGAGTTGGTCCCTGATCGAAGGGCTGCTGAAGTGGCTCGAATCCGTCGGTGGCAGCGGGCTGCGCACACTGATCGCGCCGCTGGTCATCGTCGCCCTCGCGCTGCCGGTGATTGTCATTCTGTCGCTGCTGATGGTGGCGCTGTTCATGGCGCCGGCGTTGGTGTCGCTGGTGGTCAAGCGGCGCTTTGCCGACCTCGAAGCCAAGCGCGGCGCCGCGCTCTGGCAATCGATGTTGTGGTCGCTGGGCTGCACCATGGCGGCGCTGCTGGCCCTGGTGCTCAGCATGCCCCTGTGGTTCGTGCCACCGCTGGTGCTGTTGTTGCCGCCATTGATCTGGGGCTGGCTCACCTGCCGCGTGATGGCCTTCGATGTGCTTGCCGAGCATGCCAGTGTCGATGAGCGCCGCACCATCCTGCGCGAACATCGCTGGCCGTTGCTGGCCATCGGCTTGATCTGTGGTTACCTCGGCGCCGCGCCGACGCTGCTGTGGGCCATCGGCGCCGCGGCATTGATCTTTGCGCCCCTGTTGATCCTGGTCTCGGTCTGGCTCTACACCCTGGTATTCGCCTTTGCCGCCCTGTGGTTCGCGCATTACGCGCTGGCGGCTCTGCAGCGAATGCGTCAGGCCGCGGTACCGGTGGCGCCATTGCTGCATCCGACCGTCGAAGCCTTGCCCCTGCCATGACAACGCCCCAGCTCTCGACGCTTGCGGACCCCCGACATGGCGCCGGTGCGCTGGGCACGGCCGAGCGAGCACGGCCATGAATTTCGGACTGATCATCGTCGGCGACGAAATCCTCTCCGGCAAGCGCCAGGACAAGCACCTGCCCAAAGTCGTCGAGCTGCTCGACGCGCGAGGGCTGGCGCTGGCCTGGGCGCGCTACGTGGGAGACGACCGCAAGCTGATCACCGCGGCCTTGCACGATGCCTTCGCCAGCGGCGACGCCGTCTTTTGCTGCGGCGGCATCGGCGCCACGCCGGACGACCACACCCGGCAGTGTGCTGCTGCAGCACTCGGCGTGCCCCTCGGGCTGCACCCCGAGGCCAAGGCATTGATCACCCAGCGCATGCAGGAACAGGCGGCCGAGAAGGGCGTGCCTTTCGATCCCGACGCGCCAGACAACATTCATCGCCTGAACATGGGTGTGTTCCCGGCTGGTGCACAGATCATTGCCAACCCGTTCAACAAGATCCCCGGTTTCACGGTCGGCACAGTGCATTTCGTGCCTGGCTTCCCGGTGATGGCGCATCCGATGATCGAAGCCCTGCTCGACGGCCATTACCGCGCGCTGCACGGAACGCTGCGCGAGTCGGAGCGCTCGGTCATCGTCTACGGCTCGATGGAGGCGACGCTGACGCCGTTGATGGAGGCCATCGAGCGCGACCACGCTGGCGTGCGCGTGTTCAGCCTGCCCAGTGTCGACCATCCCGTGCACGGACGGCACATCGAGCTCGGCGTCAAAGGCAATGGGTCCTTGTTGCCGGCGGCCTATGCGGCCCTGCTCGCGGGGCTTGCGGCCTTGGGCATGCGCACAGGCCCCGAACTGGTGCGTTGAGCGGCTTTAGAGAGCCCCACAGTGGGGCGGTTGAGCGCCCCACTGTTGGGCGCTACGTCGGTCTGCCGAGCTGAGCTGCGCGCACCGGTCGCGGGCATGCTTTCTGCTACATTCGCCTGCGCATTTTTCACCCTGCCCCCAACCAATCCAAAAGCCCCGCTAGGAGAGCCCTGATGGCCAGCAAGACCGTTGCCGACGTGATGAAGATGGTCAAGGACAACGAGATCAAATTCGTTGATTTCCGCTTCACCGACACACGCGGCAAGGAACAGCACGTCACCGTGCCGGTGTCGCACTTCGACGAAGACAAGTTCATTGGCGGCCATGCTTTCGACGGCTCGTCGATCGCCGGTTGGAAGGGCATCGAAGCCTCCGACATGCTGTTGATGCCCGACCCGAACACCGCAAATGTCGACCCCTTCTTCGAAGAGCCGACCTTGCTGCTGACCTGCGACGTGCTCGAGCCCGGTGACGGCAAGCCCTACGAGCGCGACCCGCGCTCGCTGGCTCGCCGCGCCGAGGCCTACCTGAAGAGCAGCGGCATCGGCGACGCCGCCTTCTTCGGCCCCGAGCCCGAGTTCTTCGTCTTCGACAGCGTGCGCTGGAACGTCGACATGTCGGGCAGCTTCTCGAAGATCGAATCGGAAGAAGCGGCCTGGAACAGCGGCAAGGATTACGAGCATGGCAACTCGGGCATGCGCCCGGGCGTCAAGGGGGGCTATTTCCCGGTGCCGCCGGTCGACAGCTTCCAGGACATGCGCTCCGAGATGTGCCTGTTGCTCGAGCAGCTGGGCATCCCGGTCGAGGTGCATCACCACGAAGTCGCCACCGCCGGCCAGATGGAGCTGGGCACCAAGTTCAGCACGCTGGTGCAGCGGGCAGACTGGCTGCAACTGCAGAAGTACGTGGTCCTCAACGTCGCCCACACCTACGGCAAGACCGCCACCTTCATGCCCAAGCCGATCGTCGGCGACAACGGCAGCGGCATGCACGTGCACCAGAGCGTCTGGAAGGACGGCAAGAACCTGTTCGCCGGCGACGGCTATGCGGGCCTGTCGGACTTCGCCCTGTACTACATCGGCGGCATCATCAAGCACGCCCGCGCGCTGAACGCCATCACCAACCCCGGCACCAACAGCTACAAGCGCCTGGTGCCCGGCTATGAGGCCCCCGTCAAGCTGGCGTACAGCTCGCGCAACCGCTCGGCGTCGATCCGGATTCCGTATGTGGCCAGCCCGAAGGGCCGGCGCATCGAGGCGCGTTTCCCCGATCCGCTGATGAATCCGTACCTCGGCTTCAGCGCGCTGCTGATGGCCGGCCTGGACGGTGTCGAAAACAAGATCCACCCGGGCGAAGCCGCAACCAAGGATCTGTACCACCTGCCGCCCGAAGAAGACGCGAAGATCCCGACCGTCTGCCACAGCCTGGACCAGGCCCTGGACTACCTGGACAAGGACCGCGCCTTCCTGACCAAGGGCGGGGTCTTCACGGATGCCTACCTCGACGCCTACATCGAGCTGAAGATGCAGGAGGTCACACGCTTCCGCATGACCACCCACCCGGTCGAGTTCGACATGTACTACGCAGCTTGATCGACTGTTCGGTCACAAATCGAGGGGTGGCGCGAGCCACCCCTTCTTTCTGTGTGCACCAAGCCTGGGCCACAATGCGTTGTATGGCCATGATCGAACGACTTCATAGCAAGCGATGGCTCGGCGTGCTGCTGTTCTGCACCGCCGGGGCGGCCTGGGCCCAGATCGGTACGGTCTACCGTTGCCCGGGCCCACCCGTGCTCTATACCGACCAGATCACGCCGGTGCAGGCCAAGGAGCGTGGCTGCCGGACGATCGAAGGCGCACCCATCACGGTGGTCTCGCCGCCGAAGCCGCGGCCGGTGGCCGGCAACCCGCCGCCTGCAGGCACCTCGCGCGCGACCGAAGGCAAGGTCGCGGCCGGTGAGCAGCGCGCGCGCGACAGCGACGCTCGCAAGATCCTCGACGCCGAACTCAGGCGCGAAGAAGCCAAGCTGGGCGAACTGCAGCAGGAGTTCAACAAGGGCGAGCCCGAGCGCAAGGGCGACGAGCGCAACTACCAGCGCTACCTCGATCGCGTTGAAGAACTGAAGGCCGCCATCGCCCGCAAGCAGAGCGATGTCGCGGCACTCAAGCGCGAGTTGGCCAATTTGCCCGCCGGCAAGGAGTGAAGTGACGACCCTCGTCTCACGGCGCTCGCGTCTCCGGAGCCCGGCAGGGGTCCCGTCGTGGCCCCCGGGATCTCAGGCTGCTTGGGGCCGCCCGGCGCTGGCCTGAACCATGCGCGACACGGCTCGCGAGCCTGCCCAGGCCGCTGACCCGCTGGCCGCCTTCGACCTGCTGGCCACGATGGTGGCGGTGGTTCAGCCCGACGGCTGCTGCCGCCACGCCAATACCGCCTTCGAGAACCTGCTCGGCACAGCCCGCCGCGCGCTCATCGGCAGTGTGCTGCCCGACTGGCTGGCCGACCCGCAGCCGATGCGCGAGACGCTGGCGGCCGTGTGCGCCAACCGCATCGCCTGTGGTCGATTCGACGCTCTGCTGCGCCGGCCGGGTGGCGGCCACCCTGAGCTGCTGCCGGTGCATGTCATCGTCAACCAGACGGACGATCCCGAGCGGGTGGTGGTCGAGATGATCGAGATCGAACAACAGACGCGGCAGGACCGCGAAGAGCGCACGCAGGGCCAGGCCGAGGCCAACAAGGAGCTCGTGCGCAACCTGGCGCATGAGATCAAGAACCCGCTGGGTGGCATACGCGGGGCGGCGCAACTGCTCGGCATGGAGCTCGAGGGCAAGCGTGAACTCACCGAGTACACCCAGGTCATCATCGCCGAGGCCGACCGCCTGCAACTGCTGGTCGACCGCCTGCTGGCGCCGCACCGCCGCGCGCACATCGTCGCCGACGTCAACATCCACGAAGTCTGCGAGCGGGTGCGGTCGCTGGTTGTGGCCGAACACCCGCGGGGCCTGGTCGTCAAGCGCGACTACGACACCTCGATCCCCGAGTTTCGCGGTGACCGCGAGCAGTTGATCCAGGCCGTGCTCAACATCGCCCACAACGCGGTCCAGGCGCTGGCCGAGCGCATCCTGGCCGGCGACGCCGAGCTGGTTTTTCGCACCCGCATCGGCCGACAGGTGACGATTGGCAAGCTTCGCTGGCGCTTGGCACTCGAATTGCATATCGAGGACAACGGGCCCGGCGTGCCCGAGGCGATCCGTGAGCGCATCTTCTTCCCGCTGGTGACGGGGCGTGAGGGCGGATCGGGCCTCGGGTTGACTCTGGCGCAGACTTTCGTGCAGCAACACCAGGGCACGATCGAATGCGACAGCCAGCCGGGCCGCACGGTGTTCACGATCCTCATACCGCTGCCATGACACGAAAAGCCCGCGCATGAAACCCATCTGGGTCGTCGATGACGACCAATCGATCCGCTTCGTGCTCGAAAAGGCCCTGGCGCGCGAACAGTTTCCTGTGCGGGCCTTCGCCAATGCGCGTGACGTGTTGGCGGCACTCGACGACGACGAGCCGCAGGTGCTGGTCAGCGACATCCGCATGCCCGGCGGCTCGGGCCTCGACTTGCTGACCAAGGTCAAGGAGCGCCTGCCCGGGCTGCCGGTGATCGTGATGACGGCCTACTCCGACCTGGACAGCGCCGTCTCGGCGTTTCAGGGCGGGGCTTTCGACTACCTGGCCAAGCCCTTCGATGTGTCCAGGGCGGTCGAGCTGATCCGCCGCGCCGTCGACGAAAGCCTGCGTGAGGCCGTGGCCAGCGAGCGGCCCGGCGAGACGCCCGAGATGCTGGGTCAGGCGCCCGCGATGCAGGATCTGTTTCGCGCCATCGGCCGCTTGAGCCAGAGCCAGGTCACGGTGCTGATCACCGGCGAGAGCGGCTCCGGCAAGGAACTGGTGGCGCTCGCGCTGCACAAGCACAGCCCGCGCGGCAACGGTCCGTTCGTGGCCATCAACACCGCGGCGATCCCCAAGGATCTGCTCGAGAGCGAGCTGTTCGGCCACGAGCGCGGCGCCTTCACCGGCGCCCAGACCATGCGCCGAGGTCGTTTCGAGCAGGCCGATGGCGGCACCCTGTTTCTCGACGAGATCGGCGACATGCCGTTCGAGTTGCAGACCCGCCTGCTGCGCGTGCTGTCGGACGGCCAGTTCTACCGCGTCGGCGGCCACCAGCCGCAGAAGAGCAACGTGCGGGTGATCGCCGCCACGCACCAGAACCTCGAGCAGCGTGTCAAGGACGGCGCGTTTCGCGAAGACCTGTTCCACCGCTTGAACGTGATCCGGCTGCGCCTGCCGGCGCTGCGTGAACGCCCCGACGACATCCCGATGCTGGCGCGACAGTTCCTGCAAAGGAGTGCGAAAGACCTCGGCGTCGAGGCCAAGCGCCTGTCCGACGCGGCACTGACGCGGCTACTCGCTTTCGACTACCCCGGCAACGTGCGCCAGCTCGAGAACATCTGCCATTGGCTGACCGTGATGGCGCCAGCGCAGGTGGTCGAGGTCAAGGATTTGCCGCCCGAGTTGACCGCCGGGACCGATGCCGCGCCAACGCCTGTGCCTGCCGTCGCCGCACCGCCGGCAACGACGCCGGCAGCCGTCGCGGCGCCAATCGCGGCCAGCCCAGCCGCCGGCGGTTGGCTGGGCGACCTCGAACGCGAGGCCCGCGCGCTGCTCGATGCCGGCACGCCCGAAGTCTGGGACGCGCTGACCCGCCAGTTCGAAGCCAAGCTGATCCTGACCGCGCTCGACGCCACGCGCGGGCGCCGCATCGAAGCTGCGCAGCGCCTGGGCATCGGTCGCAATACGATCACACGCAAGATCCAGGAACTGGGCCTCGACGACTGAGCCTCAGCGCACGGCACCGATCGGGCCGTCGCAGCCGGGGCCTCGTTCCCGCACTTGATCTAGATCACGCTGCGAGGCGCACGCGGCACATACGCTGACATTTGTACCCACCGCGCCAGGCGAAGGCCCGGCCGCGCAAGGTCACGCGCAACCTCACCGGGACCGACTGATGTCCACTACAGCAGCAGATGCACGCCGCCTGCCCCGCGGTGCCGCTCGCCCGCGCAAGAGCCACTGGCCCGCTCGGCTCGACTTCGCGCAGAGCGCGAGCGGCCTGGTGCTGGGCTTGTTCATGTGGGGCCACATGTTCTTCGTCTCGTCGATCCTGCTGGGCAACGACGCGATGTGGACGATCACCAGGATGTTCGAGGGCTACTTCTTCTTCGGCAAGGCCTACCCGGTGATCGTCTCAGGCGTGGTGGCGGTCGTGCTGGCCCTGTTCGTCGGGCACGCCGCTCTCGCGTTGCGCAAGTTCCCGATCAACTACGGCCAGTACCGGGTGTACCGCGACCACATGGCGATGATGCAACACGAGGACACCACGCTGTGGTGGTGGCAGGTGGTCACCGGCTTCGCGATGTTCTTCCTGGCTTCGGTGCACCTGTACCAGATGCTGATGCACCCCGGGCTGATCGGCCCGTTCGAATCGGGCGAGCGCATGTGGAACGGCTGGTGGCCCTTGTACCTGGTGTTGCTGTTCGCGGTCGAGTTACACGGCGGCATCGGCCTGTACCGGCTGGCCGTCAAGTGGGGCTGGTTCGAGGGCAGGGATGCCAACGCCACGCGCAAGAAGCTCAAATTCCTCAAGTGGGCTCTGTCCATCTTCTTCATCGTGCTCGGGCTGGCAACGTTCGCCGCCTACATGAAGATCGGTTACGAAAACCGCTATGCCGAGGGCGCGCGCTACACCCCCGCCTGGCTGCGCAACCCGCCGCAGGCAGCGCCACCGGCGTGGTGGCCGTCGTGGCTCAGGCAGGGGCACTGACATGAAGGTCATCTACACCGATGTGCTGGTGATCGGCGGCGGGCTGGCCGGGCTGCGCGTTGCGATCGCCGCCAAGCGGCGCGGCCACGACGCGATCATCCTGTCGCTGGTGCCGCCCAAGCGCTCGCACAGCAAGGCGGCGCAGGGCGGCATGCAGGCCAGCCTGGGCAACGTGATCAAGGGCCAGGGCGACAACGAGGACGTGCACTTCGAGGACACCATTCGCGGCAGCGACTGGGGCGCCGACCAGGACGTGGTGCGCATGTTCGTCAACACCGCGCCGAAGGCGGTGCGTGAACTGGCGGCCTGGGGCGTGCCGTGGAGCCGCGTGCGCGAGGGCGACCGCACCGTCGTGATCAACGGCCAGAAGGTGACGATCACGGAGCGCGCCGAGGCCCACGGCACGGTGGCGCAGCGCGACTTCGGCGGCACCAAGAAGTGGCGCACCTGCTACGTGGCCGACGGCACCGGACACGCGATGCTGCAGGCGGTGGGCGACCAGGCGATCGCAGCAATGATCCCGGTGCACGAACGCACCGAGGCGCTGGCCCTGATCCACGACGGCGGGCGCTGCTACGGCGCCGTCGTGCGCAACCTGGTCAGCGGCGAACTGACGGCCTATGTGGCCAAGGCCACCACTATCGCCACCGGTGGCGCCGGCCGGCTCTACCGCGTGACCACCAACGCCGTGATCTGCGAAGGTATCGGCCATGCCATCGCGCTGGAAACGGGCGTGGCCGCGCTCGGCAACATGGAGGCGGTGCAATTCCACCCGACGGGCATCTTCCCGGCCGGCATCCTGGTCACCGAAGGCTGCCGCGGCGACGGGGGTCTGCTCAAGGATGTGGACGGCCACCGCTTCATGCCCGACTACGAGCCGGAGAAGAAGGAACTGGCCTCGCGCGACGTGGTGAGCCGCCGGATGGAAGAACACATCGCCAAGGGCAAGGCGGCCAAGTCGCACTTCGGCGAGCACCTCTGGCTCGACATCACGCTGCTCGGCGAGGCCCACATCAAGCGCAACCTGCGCGAGGTCTTCGACATCTGCCACTACTTCCTGGGCGTCGACCCGACGAAGGATCTGGTGCCGGTGCGTCCGGCGCAGCACTACACGATGGGCGGCGTGCGCACCAAGCACACCGGCGAGAGCCCGACGCTGAAAGGCCTATTCGCCGCCGGCGAGGCGGCCTGCTGGGACATGCACGGCTTCAACCGGCTGGGCGGCAACTCGGTTGCCGAGACCGTCGTCGCGGGCATGATCGTCGGCGAGTACATCGCCGACTTCTGCGACAAGTCAGACAACGACGTCAACATCCCGACCGGCCTGGTGCGCGAGTTCCTGCAGCGCGAGCAGGCCAAACTGAGCGGCCTGCTGCTGTCCAGTGGCACCGAGGACGCGAGCAAGATCAAGGCGCGCATGCAGGAGATCATGACCGCCAAGGTCGGCATCTTCCGCCGTGCCGAGGACCTGGAGTCCGCGGTCGACGAGTTGCAGAAGCTCCTGGTGCGCAGCCGCAACATCGGCCTGCGCTCGAGCGCGCCGGGCGCGAACCCGGAGCTGGTGACCGCCTACCGCACGCGGATGATGCTGAAGCTGGCGCTGTCGGTTGCCCATGGTGCGCTGGTGCGCACCGAGAGCCGCGGCGCGCACTTCCGCCAGGACCACCCGCGCCGCAACGACGCCGAGTGGCTCAAGCGCACGCTGGCCACCTGGACCGGCGAGTCCGACACCTTGCCGACGCTCAACTACGAGCCGCTGGACGTCAAGCGAATGGAGCTGCCGCCGGGCTGGCGCGGCTATGGCGCGAAGGACTATGTCGACCACCCGGACACGCCGGCCCGGCAGGCTGAAGTCGAGGCCACCAAGCTGCGGGTCGGCGACCGGTTCGAGCTGCAGAAGACGTTGTTGCCCTACGAGCACCTCTTGCCCGAACGGCTGCGCGGCCGCAATGAGCGCATCGACGAGCCGCTCACGAACGAGCCAGCGCAAAGGACAGCGTGATGCAGGAACAGAAGATCAATCTGGTGCCGCGCTCCGGCTCGAATGCAAACGGCAGGATCGCCGAGGGGCAGAAGCTCAAGTTCCATGTGATGCGCTTCAACCCGGCCGACCCGCAAAGCGTGCCGCACCTTCAGACCTATGAGCTGGAGCTGACCGCCGGCATGACGCTGTTCATCGCGCTCAACGAGATCCGCGAAACGCTCGATCCTTCGCTGCAGTTCGACTTCGTCTGCCGCGCCGGCATCTGCGGCAGTTGTGCGATGGTGATCAATGGCCGCCCGGGGCTGGCCTGCCGCACCCTGGCCAAGGATGTCGGGCCCGAGATCACGCTGGCGCCGCTGCCGGTGTTCGAACTGATCGGCGATCTGTCGGTCAATACCGGCAAGTGGATGCGGGCGATGAGCGAGCAACTCGAGACCTGGGTCCACCTGAAGCAGGAAGAGATCGATCTGTCGCGCATCGAGGCGCGCATGGACCCGGATCTCGCCGAAAAGATCTACGAGCTCGACCGTTGCATCGAGTGCGGCTGCTGTGTCTCGGCCTGCGGTACCGCGCGCATGCGGCAGGACTTCGTCGGCGCCGTGGGCATCAACAAGATCGCGCGCTTCCGCCTCGACCCGCGCGACGTGCGCAACGACGACGACTACTACGAGTTGATCGGCGACGACAGCGGCGTCTTCGGCTGTATGTCGCTGCTCGGCTGCCACGACGTCTGCCCGAAGGACTTGCCGCTGCAGACGCAGCTTGCATTCATCCGCCGCAAGATGGTGGCCATGGGCATGAAATAGCCCCCTGGCACCTGCCGAGATCGCCTCGGCGGACGCGGGCCCGGCGAACTCGGTGCCGGCGTTTCAGCCCAGCGTCAGCACCACCGGCGCATGGTCGCTCGGTCGCTCGTTCTTGCGCGTTGCTCGGTCGATGGTGCAGGCCTGGACTGATAGCCTCAGTGCCTCGCTGACCAAGATCAGGTCGATGCGCAGGCCCTGGTTCTTGCGGAACGCCAGGTTGCGGTAGTCCCACCACGACCACGACTTCGGCGGCTGCTCGAAGAGCCGAAAGGCATCCACCAGGCCAAGCGCGACGAGCTTCTTCAGGTGGTCGCGCTCTTCGTCGGTGCAGTGGATCTGGCCGGCCCAGGCCACGGGGTCGTACACATCGCGGTCATCGGGCGCGATGTTGAAGTCGCCCAGCAACACCAGCTTGGGGTACTGCAGCACTTCATCGGCCAGCCACTCGCGCAGCGCGCGCAGCCACTGCATCTTGTAGTCGAACTTGTCGGTGCCTGGGGCCTGGCCGTTGGGGAAATAGCCACCGACGATTCGAATCCCGTCGACGGTGGCGGTGATCACGCGCGCCAGCGGGTCGGTGAAGCCGGGGATGTTGCGCACGACATCGCTGGCCTCGGACTTCGACAGCAGCGCGACGCCGTTGTAGGTCTTCTGGCCGAACCAGCTCGCGTGGTAGCCGGCAGCCTCGATCTCGGCCTGCGGAAACTTGTCGTCGGTGAGTTTGGTTTCCTGCAGCACCATCACGTCGGGCTGGTGGGTGGCCAGCCAGTCGAGCAATTGCGGCAGGCGCACGGCGAGCGAGTTGACGTTCCAGGTTGCGAGTTTCATTATAGGTATATCTATTTGATTTTGCTTAAGTATTTTTTTGATTTTCTCCGCGTGTACCCACAATCGTACCCCCAGATATTCACGCTCGCTTGCGCCCATTGCCGGATGCGACTCGGGGAGCCTACACGTTCAGGTGACCGTCTCAAGTCGACGAATCAATGATCGGCTCAGCCCACGGCGAGACGCACGGGCTTGCCAACGCGGCTCAGCATCTCGACCAGCGTGTCGATCGTGAACTTCGCGGTCTTCTGGTTCACGACATCAGAGACGCGCGGGCGCGAGACCATCAATATCTGCGCCGCGTCCGCCTGCCTGAGTTGATGTTCGGTGATCCAGTTCGAGAGCTCGGTCATCAACTGCTGCTTGAGCAGGCGCGTGTCGTTGATCTGCTTGCGCGAGGCGCTGTGCAACTTCTTGGCTTCCGAGGCCGAGAAGCCCAGCTCCAGGAACAGGTTGGCGCCAGCCTTCGTGACGTGGCGGATCTCGGTATCAATCGTCATCACTTGCCCTTTCTTGCATTCGCCACGGCGCGATAGCGCGCCGTGGCAATGTCCTTGTCCTGCTTCGAGGTGGCCTGCGTCTTCTTCTGGAAGCAGTGCAGGACATAAACCGCTTCCTCGAACTTCGCGACGTACATCACCCGGAAGATGCCTGTGGCATCACTGATGCGGACTTCGCGGGTACCTGCACCGACCTCGTCGAAGGGCTTCCAGTCAGTAGGTTCCAGCCCGGCCTGCACTTTCCCGAGCTGAAAGCCCGCCTCCTTGCGAGGACCCTTCGGAAACGCCAGCAGATCGTCATACGACGAACCCACCCAGCGGATCTCTTTTTCGTCGACTGTCGAAATCATCTGTATAAAATTTTATACGCACGCGAGAGCCTTGTCAATCTGTGGGAAGACATCTGCGGGAAGGCATGCCGCACGCATCACCGCAAGTGCGGCGACTGCCGGCGTGCGCAGTCGGAGGCCGGCAATGGGCCGAACAAGCCGAGCCACGCCGCACCGAGAGCGTCAGCAGAAAGTTGAAACTGTGCGTGACGGCGCTGGGACTTGCTGAGACGTCTCGGGCGCACTTGAGCACTCTCGGTACCTCGCCAGGCTTTGAGGTCAGCCTTGTCGGGGACTTCCGCGCATCGCTCGGCGACGGCACGATGCCTTTATGCGCATGCCACGGCACAAATCAAAGGACGGACAACTCGATCTGCTCGCCTTCGAGCCAGAGGCGAACGCTATCCAGCGGCTCGCCGGCTCTGCCGCGTGCTCGGACGCCACGCCGCCCGTCCTGTTGGCGATCCCAGCCGCTGATTCCGAGGCCGGAGTAACAGACGGCAGGCCGATGCTTGTGGCTGTCTCGCTGATCTATGAGGACCCGAACAACCCGCGCACTGAGTTCCCCGAGGACGCGCTCGAAGAACTCGCCGCGGACATCCGACAGCGCGGCGTTCTGCAACCACTCGTCGTGCATCCTGCGAATGGCGACGGACGCCACCGCATTCACTTC
>Ga0209254_10000502_pt1 | contig 31871 bp, 25 predicted proteins | sample FrelakmetDIP11DI_FD_187148 | JGI IMG/M metagenome (GOLD analysis project Ga0209254, IMG submission 187148) | Freshwater lake sediment microbial communities from the University of Notre Dame, USA, for methane emissions studies - DIP11 DI (SPAdes)... | ecosystem: Environmental > Aquatic >... | reverse complement strand
TGCGCGATCACACAAAGCCAAGATCGTTTGGATACGTTGGCAGGTGATTGTGTCATGGATGATCATTATTGCCCTTCAGTCTTCAGCCTTCAGCCTAAAGACCTGAGCAGTTACAATCGAAGCACGAAGGAGGAAAGGGCGCTATGATCATGCCAGATTATACCCTCTTTCTTCAGTTAGCGAATTTTCTCTTCCTACTCTTTATCCTGAACATCATTTTGTACAGACCGGTTCGCCAGATTCTCGGCAAGAGAAAAACGGAAATCGATGGCCTGCAAAATTCCGTGAACGAACTGGAAGGTAACGCGAATCGCTTCGCCGGAGAGCTTGAAGAGAGCAAGGCCAAAGCGAAGAAGACGGGATATCAGGAGAAGGAAAGCCTGAAAAACCAGGGTTTGGAAGAGGAAAAGACGCTCTTGAAAGAGGCGGCTTCAGCTTCTGGAGAACGGATGGGGCAGGCGAGAACGGAAATGGAAAAGAAGCTCCTGGAGGCCAGAGGGGCTCTGGAGAAGGAACTCCATCTCTTCTCGAAAGAGCTTGCCGAGAAAATCCTGGGGAGGAGCGTTTGATGGAGACACGCCGCAAGAACAGAAGAAGACGCTTCTTCATGGTTGGATGTTTTGCCGCAGTCAGTGTCTTGCTTTCTTCCTTCGCCTTGGCCGCAGGGGGAGGCGGAGCCGATCGGAGCGGTGATCTTCTCGATCTGCTTTACCGGGCCATTAATTTTTCTCTCCTCGTGATTATTCTCTTCATCGTTTTGAGAAAACTTCCGATCAAGGAATACTTTTCCTCCAGGATCGAGGGAATCAAAAAGGAACTGGAAGAGCTGAAGAGACAAAGGGAGACGGCCGAGCGAAAAGCGCAAGAGCTGGAAAGCAAGCTGAAAGCGTTTGAAGGGGAACGAAAAGAGATCCTGGAGCAATTCAGGGCGGACGGTCTCGCAGAGAAAGAAAGGATCCTGGCCGAGGCCGGGGAGCGGGCCAAACAGATGCTTGAGCAGGCTGGGGTGAGCATCCAGTACGAGATCCAGACTGCAAAGGAAAAGCTGAAACAGGAAGTGGTGGCCCTTGCCGCTCAAAGAGCGGAAGAGATCATTGCCCGAGAGATGACGGACAAGGACCAGGACCGCCTGGTGAATGAATTTATAGAAAGGCTGGGGAAGACACATTGATACGCTCGAAAGTTTCTAAACGCTATGCCAAGGCTCTTCTGAGTCTCGGAATGGAAGAGGGCCGTCACCAGGAATATGGCAAAGAGCTTCAGGATTTTTCCGCCTTCTATGCATCCCGCCGAGAACTGAATCAGGCCATTTCCAACCCCGCGTTTAAGCTGGAAGATCGAAGGGAAGTTCTGAAGGCTCTGTTGGGCAGGAGCGGCTACTCGGACACCATCCGGAATTTCTTGAGTCTCCTTCTCGACAAGAACCGGATCACTGCGGTGGGAGAGATCAGTGCCCATTATGAGCAACTGACCGACGAAGTATCCGGCATTGTTCGTGCGGAAGTCGTCGTCCCCAGGCCTCTCAGCGGAGAGGCGGAGAACAAACTGGGGAAGGCCTTGGAGCAAATGACCTCCAAGAAGGTTAGAATGAATGTTCGGCAGGATAAGAGCATTATGGGAGGGATCATCGTCAAAATCGGTGATCTGGTGGTCGATGGGAGCGTGAAGGCCCAGGTGGAAGGGATTAAAGAATCACTGAAAAGGGGTGAGTAAAGGGCATGGAAATCAGAGCAGAAGAGATCAGTCAGATTATCAGGGGCCAGATTAAGGATTATGAGAAAAAGGTCGAAATGAGCGAGACCGGTATTGTCCTGTCCGTAGGGGACGGGGTGGCGAGGGTCCATGGGGTGCAGAATGCCATGGCCATGGAGATGCTGGAGTTCCCAGGCAGCATCTACGGTCTCTGCCTTAATCTGGAAGAGGACAATGTCGGTGTGGCCATCATGGGCGATGACGCTAAGATCAAGGAAGGGGACACGGTCAAACGTACGGGCCGTATCGCAGAGATCCCTGTGGGGCAGCCGGTGCTGGGCCGTGTGATTGATGCCGTGGGGACTCCCCTGGACGGCAAGGGCCCCATCAATGCCACCGAGTTCCGAAGAATCGAGATGGTCGCCCCAGGCGTCATCGCGCGTCAGCCGGTGAAGGAATCGATGTACACAGGGATCAAAGCGATCGACGCCATGACTCCTATCGGCCGCGGCCAGAGAGAGCTGATCATCGGAGACCGGCAGATCGGCAAGACGGCCATCGGCGTGGATGCCATCATCAATCAGAAGGACTCGGGGATTTTCTGCATCTATGTGGCGGTGGGGCAGAAGAAATCAACCGTGGCCCAGGTGGTGGATGTGTTGCGGCGGAACGGGGCCATGGAGTACACGACGGTCGTTGCAGCCTGTGCGAGTGACCCTGCCACCCAGCAGTACATTGCCCCTTATTCCGGCTGCGCCATTGGCGAATATTATAGGGACAAGGGCAAGCACGCCCTGATCATCTACGATGACCTCTCCAAGCAAGCGGTTGCCTACCGTCAGGTTTCTCTGCTCCTGAGGAGGCCGCCGGGACGAGAAGCCTTCCCCGGCGATATCTTCTACAACCACTCCCGGCTCCTGGAGAGGGCCGCTAAATTAAACGACACGCTCGGAGGAGGGTCGCTGACTGCTCTTCCCATTATTGAAACTCAGGCTGGCGACGTGTCCGCCTACATCCCGACCAACGTGATTTCCATTACGGATGGACAGGTGTACCTGGAACCGGGCCTCTTCTTTTCTGGCATGCGGCCGGCCATCAACGTGGGGCTCTCGGTGTCCCGTGTGGGAGGATCCGCTCAAACCAAGGCCATGAGAAAGGTTGCCGGCAGCCTTCGTTTGGACATGGCTCAGTACCGAGAGCTGGAGGCCTTTGCCCAGTTCGGAAGCGACCTGGACAAGTCGACGCAGCGTCAGCTCAATCGGGGGCGCAGGCTGGTGGAAATCCTGAAACAGCCTCAGTACCAGCCCATGCCCGCAGAAAAGCAGGTGATGATCCTTTTTGCCGGAGCCTTCGGATACCTTGACGAAGTCCCGACCGATTCCGTGAGCGAATACGAGAAGCAAATGCTCGAATTCGTTGGAACCAAGCACCCGGAGATTTTGAAGGAGATCAAGGAAAAAGCGATCATCAGCGATGAGCTGGAAGGGAAAATGAAGAAGGCTCTGGACCAGTTCAAGGGGATGTTCCAGTCGGCCTCAAGATCGTAGAGTTCAAGGGGAGTCGATGGCAACGTTAAGAGACATCAAGCAGAAGATCTCCGCAGTCAGGAAAACCAAACAGATTACCCGGGCGATGAACATGGTGGCTGCGGCCAGGCTCCGGAGCACGCAGGCGAAAATGGAAAATTTCGAACCCTATGCCCGGAAGTTTTCTGAAGTCCTTGGAAACCTGGCCAGCCACATCGATCCGGACATTCACCCTCTGCTGAGCAAGAGGGAGAAAGTCTCCAGGGTGGAGCTCCTTCACTTCACGGCCGACAGGGGTCTGTGCGGGAGTTTCAACATGAACTCCATCCTCAAGGCGGAGAAGTGGATCAAGGAGCAGGGGACTAAAGGTCTGGAAGTCCGCCTCACCCTGGTGGGAAAGAAGGGGAGAGATTACTTCAGGAGAAAGGCGGTTCCTGTGACGACGGCCCACACCAACATCTATGGAACCGTGGATATTTCCTTTGTGAACAAGATGACCGCCGGCTTTATCCAGCGGTTCATGGCGGGGGAGGTTGACGAAGTCTACATGCTTTTTTCTCGCTTTGTGAGCATGGCAAAGCAGGAACCCACCCTGGTGAAACTGATCCCCATAGAACCTCCGAAACAGGAAGGCGCCGAGGGGGGAAGGGTGGATTACCTTTATGAACCTTCTTCAGAGCAACTGCTGGTGGATTTGCTTCCCAAGAACATCAGCGTCCAGATTTTGAACGGCTTTCTCCAGCAGGAGACGAGCGAGCACGCGGCGCGCATGGCCGCCATGGACAATGCGACCAAGAACTGCTCAGAGCTGATCGGCAGTCTGACGCTGGTCTACAACAAGGCCAGGCAGGCTGCAATTACCGCGGAACTCATGGATATCGTGGGCGGTGCCGAAGCGCTGAGAAATGCATGAGAACGGTTCAAGGCAAAGATAGCGGAGAGCAAAGAGCTGAGAGCAGAGAGGTAAACACCGAGAAAAGTTTTTTACTCTATGCTCTAAGCGCTATGCTTTTTTAAAGAGAACAAAAGGGAGGTTTCGATCAAGTCATGAGTGATGGCAAAGTCATTCAGGTTATGGGTCCCGTGGTTGACGTGGAGTTTCCGGAAGGAAATCTGCCCCCTATTTTTACCGCACTCCATGTAACGAATCCTACAATTGATAACACGCCGGACAACCTCATTGTCGAGGTGGCCCTGCACCTGGGCGACAACGTGGTCCGCACGATTGCTATGGACACAACGGATGGACTGGTGCGGGGCATGAAAGTGAAAAACACGGCAAAACCGATCATGATGCCTGTAGGGGACATCATCCTCGGTCGGGTTCTCAATGTGGTGGGCAGACCGGTCGACGGCTTGGGCCCTGTGAATGCAAAGGAATTCTTGCCGATCCATCGCCATGCCCCCTCCTTTGTGGAGCAGGATACGTCGATCAAAGTCCTTGAAACCGGCGTTAAGGTCATCGACCTCCTTATCCCTTTCCCCCGTGGAGGCAAGATGGGCATGTTTGGAGGAGCAGGTGTGGGCAAGACCGTGGTCATGATGGAGATGATTCACAACATCGCCATGGAACACGGCGGGATCAGCGTTTTTGCCGGCGTGGGGGAGCGAACCCGAGAGGGAAACGATCTTTATCTGGAGATGAAGGAATCGGGCGTCATCAACAAGGCCGCCTTGATCTACGGACAGATGACGGAGCCGCCCGGCGCAAGGGCCAGAGTGGCGCTCTCGGCAGTGACTGCAGCCGAATACTATCGCGATGTCCAGAATCAGGACGTGCTCCTTTTCATTGACAACATCTTCCGATTCACTCAGGCGGGATCAGAAGTGTCGGCTCTCCTGGGCCGAATTCCTTCGGCCGTGGGATATCAGCCGACCCTGGGGACAGACCTTGGCGAACTTCAGGAAAGAATTACCTCCACGAACAAGGGTTCCATCACCTCTGTACAGTGCGTTTACGTGCCTGCCGATGACCTGACCGACCCTGCACCGGCCACCACCTTTGCCCATCTGGACGGGACCGTGGTGCTTTCAAGACCCATTGCAGAACTTGGTATTTACCCCGCGGTGGATCCGCTGGATTCCACCTCCAAAATTCTTGATCCGAATATCCTGGGCGAAGAGCATTACCGCGTGGCCAGGCAGACTCAGCAAATTCTGCAGAAGTACAAAGATCTTCAGGACATTATCGCCATTCTGGGGATGGATGAACTCTCAGACGAAGATAAACTGGTGGTTGCCAGGGCAAGAAGAATACAGAGATTCCTTTCACAGCCGTTCAACGTGGCAGAGGCTTTTACAGGAAGGAAAGGGCGGTATGTGCCTGTGGCGGAGACCGTGAGAGGGTTCCGGGAGATTATCGAAGGAAAACATGACGATCTTCCCGAAGCGGCATTCTACATGGTTGGGTCCATTGACGAGGTCAAGGAGCAGGCAGAAAAAATGGCTGCAGCGGCCTAACGAGAGATAGGGTAAGTTATGGATAAACTCCATCTGGAAATCGTGACGCCCGCCAGGGTGGTGCTTGAAAAGGACGTGGATAGTGTGGTCGCACCCGGCAGCGAAGGGGAATTCGGCGTTTTATCGGGCCATGTGTCTTTCCTTTCAGGGATTGTTCCCGGTGAATTGCGCTACACCGCCGGTTCTGAGAAAGAGGTTCTGTCCGTGACCGCGGGTTTTGCTGAGGTGTTCAAGAACAAAGTCGCGATTCTCGTGGATGCAGCCGAGAGAGTGACTGAAATCGACGCGGAGAGAGCCAAGAAAGCCATGGAAAGGGCCAAGGAGCGGCTTTCCCGTGATCGATCAGACAAAGAAATTGATTTTGCCAGGGCAGAGGCTGCCCTTCGGAGGGCTGTGGCGAGGCTGAAAGTCGTTCAGAAGGCCCTGTGACATAGAGTTCCTCAAGTGGGGATGGAACAATAAAAAAGACAAGCATAAGCTTGTCTTTTTTATTGACTTTTCTCCCCTGCACGATAGTATGAACCATAGTGCCGGGAATAGAGATCCTGGCTATTTCGTTGGAGTCAGTGAAGGGGTGTCATGTTTAAAACAGAGGAAATGGATCAGTTTCAAGTCCTTGAAGCAAAAGTGGATTCCCTGATAAAATTCGCTAACTCGCTCAAGAAAGAAAGAGAATCTATGCTTGAAAAACTCCACATTCAGGAGGGAAAAATTGCTGATCTGACCAGTGAGCTTGAGAATTTGAAGGGCTCAAGGGATAAGGCAAAGCAAAGAGTTCTTTCTTTGTTGGAGAAGCTTGAGCAAATTGAGATAACTCATTAAAATTGCATGGTGTACCGTGCGTTTCGCTTTCGCCAAAAGCGGCTTTCCCAGGGAGTTTCATGGAGCCTGTTAAAGTCAGAATCCGCAATGCCGAGTACCTTGTTCAGGGTGAAGACAACGAGCAGCAGGTGCAAAGGATCGCGGATTACGTCAATGACAAACTGAAGGAAATTGAAGAGGGCGCTGAGGGGTTGTCCGAAAAAAGGACGGCCATTCTTGCAGCGCTCGATATTGCAGGCGATTATTTCCAGATTCTCAAGGAGAGGGAAGACCTGCATTCCAAGCTGCGGCAGCGGACTCAGTCCCTGATTCGCTCGATTGACTCGGTGATAGGACCTACTGAAAAACGATGAGATCCCCTTTTGTCCCGTCCCTTGAGCAGGGAAGAAGAGGGGGTGTCGTCGAAACACATATGACCTGCTTAGAAATGGGGAACAGAGGCGGTCAGAAGAGGACGGGTTGATTAGTAAGGCACGATGGAAACGAGCCTTTTGACATATCGTTCAGAACATAGCAACATGCTCCCTGCGGGAAGCATTGACGATAAAAGGCTGTGTGTGAGGGATCTCTTGACCTTGCGGCCAAGAGGTCTCGGCTTATTTTTTTGTTTCCCTCAGTCGCTTTATTTCCCTTCTGATTTCTCTTTCCTCTCTTAGCCGTCCCTCCAAGGACTGCCCGGAACGCAGGTTTTAACCAGCAGACCTCCACGTCTGTATGGACCCGGCGCAGGGGTTGCTGCTATCTCAATATACAGAGGATGGTGAGATATGTCATGGATTCAAATTGTAGGAATCTTTGTCGTGGGGATTCTTTTGGGTCTTCTCTTCGGATTCTGGACCCGAAAGAGGGTGGTGGAAAGACAGTATGACTCTATCAGGAACTATTCGAAAAAGATCATCAATGAGGCCCACAAGAGATCCAAGGCTCTGAAAAGGGAGGCAGCCATCAGGGCCAAGGATACTCTCTACCAGATGAACCTGGAGTTCGACAGGGAGACCAAAGAGAAAAAAGAACAGATGGCGGTCCAGGAGAAAAGGCTCTTTCACAAAGAAGAAAACCTGGACAAGAAAATTGAACAGTATGAGCAAAAGGAGAGGAAACTCACTAGAAAAGAAAAAGATATCGAGACCATTGAAGAGGATATAAAGACAAAACACGCCCAGCTTGAGGAAATGGTCGCAAACCAGAGAAAGGAGATCGAAAGGCTGGCAGGACTTTCCAGCGAGGAAGCCAAAGCTCTGCTCATAGGCTCTCTGGAGGAGGAGGCCAAGGCGGACGCGGCAAAGCTCATGCGCAGGATCGAGAGCGAAACCAGGGAGGCGGCCCAGCGAAAGGCCCAGGAAATTCTTGGGCTGGCCATCAAGAGGTATGCAGGCGACTATGTGGCGGAGAAAACCGTGTCCGTGGTGAGCTTGCCCAACGAAGAAATGAAAGGCCGGATCATCGGGCGAGAGGGTCGGAATATTCGTGCGCTTGAAGCGGCCACAGGAATTGATGTGATCATTGACGATACGCCGGAAGCGGTGATTCTTTCCGGTTTCAACCCGGTGCGCCGTCAAGTGGCAAAAATTGCACTGGAGCGATTGATCGATGACGGTAGAATCCACCCTGCTCGCATCGAGGAGATGGTGGATAAGGTGAACAAGGAGATCGAGGCGGGCATCAAAGAATCGGGCGAGCAGGCGGCCTTTGACATGGGAGTCCACGGGATGGACCCGGAAATCATCAAACTGGTGGGCAGGCTCAAGTATCGGACCAGTTTTGCCCAGAACGTCTTTCTTCATTCCATAGAGGTGGGATTCCTCTGCGGGGTCATGGCCTCTGAACTCGGCCTGAATGTCAAGCAGGCCAAGAGAGCGGGCTTGCTCCACGATATCGGAAAGGCGGTGGACCACGAAGTCGAAGGCCCTCATGCCCTGATCGGTGCGGAACTCGCGAAGAAATATAACGAAGCCCCCCAGGTGATTCACGCGATTGCGGCCCATCATGAAGAGATGCCGCCGGAGTCGGTGCTTGCCGTGCTGGTTCAAGCAGCGGACATGTTGTCCGGGGCCAGGCCGGGTGCGCGGCAGGAGATGCTGGAATCCTACGTGAAGAGGCTGGAAGATCTGGAGAAGATTGCCACCTCCTTCGAGGGAGTGACCAAGTCCTACGCGATCCAGGCAGGTCGTGAAATCCGAATCATGGTGGAGGGGAAAATTGTGGGGGATGATCAGTCTTTCGTTCTCTGTCGCGACATTGCTAAGAAAATTGAAAAGGAGTTGACCTATCCCGGGCAGATCAAAGTCACGGTGATCCGGGAGACCAGGGCGGTGGAGTACGCGAGGTGATGGAATTTTCTATTGTTTTGCCTCGCGATCCCTGGTAAAGTGTGTTTGAAACTTTTATTAAAGTGCAGGTCGTTGGCTGCAGCTAAAGACTGTTTGAGCCCGAGGCTGGGGGGTGTGGTCTCTGGCGAGTCCGCAACCGGAAATGGACTCATCCCGCCAACCGCCTCCTTGCCCCTAAAACTTCCCCGGAGGAGGCAACAATGAGTAAGCAGTATGAAGTAGGGAGTATGCAGCAAGAACTACTGCCTACTGCTTACTGCCTACTCCTTACTGAAACTGAGCGGCTCCGGGGTAAGAGTTCCAGGAGAGCGTTCGTCACATGGAAAAGACTCTGTACGACAAAAAAGGGGACACGGTGGCCTACATCGCCACGGACTATCACGGAGCCATCTTTCTCTGGGACGGTCATCCGGTCGCTTACCTCTATGAAGAGGATCACCTTTACGGCATCAACGGTCGCCACCTCGGCTGGTTTATTAATGAAATCATTTATGATCAAGAGGGGGCAAGGATCGGGTTCACCTCCAGCACCTGTCCGGCGGCTGTCGGCAAAAGACGGCCCAAGGGCAAGAGAATGGTCCTGCCTGAGTTGAGACCAAGATGGGCCGCACCCCCTCTGGCCAAGCTGACCTTTCGTGAAGCCGATCAGGATCTGGCCGATTTCCTGAACGAGGGTCGAGTCGGTTAAGGAGACCTTGCCAAGGGCACCTCGAATCCAGCCAGCCGCATCCTTACCGCCAGAAGAAGCCTGCCTGCGCGTCTTTTCTCTTTCATGACCCAAGAGGTTGAAGGAACCATGATCCAAGAAGAAAAAGTCCTTTACCTGGTGGATGGGAGCTCTTACATCCATCGAGCCTTTCATGCGGTGAGAAACCTCTCAAGCTCCAGAGGTCTTCCAACGAACGCCATCTTCGGGTTTTCCAGAATGCTCCTCAAACTCCTCCGGGACACAAAACCCTCTTACATGGCCGTTGTCTTTGATGCGAAAGGCCCTACGTTCAGGCATGCGCTCTATGAAGGGTACAAAGCAACGAGACCCCCTGCGCCTGAGGAACTGATTGCTCAGTTCCCCTATATCCGTGCCATCGTGGAGGGGCTGGGTCTCGCGATGATTGAAAAAGAAGGCTATGAGGCGGATGACATCATCGGCACCCTGGCGAGAAGGGGCGAGGAGCAGGGCTACAAGATCATCGTGGTGACCGGGGACAAGGATTTCAGGCAGATCGTCTCTCCCTCGGTCACGCTCTGGGATACGATGAAGGATAGGCTCACGACTTACGACCGTTTCAAAGAAGAGTACGGACTGCAGCCGGAACAGATTATCGATGTCATGGGTCTCTCAGGGGACAGTTCGGACAACATTCCTGGTGTCCCAGGCGTGGGCGAGAAAACGGCGATCGACCTGGTGAAGCAGTTCGGGAGTCTGGAAAAGGTCCTGGAAAGGGCACAGGAAATCAAGAAAGCCAAACTCAAGGAGAACCTGGCGCAGGCCCGGGACGATGCCATCCTCAGCAAAAGACTGGTGACCCTGGATCTCCACGTGCCTTTGGACGAGCACCTTGAGGACCTCAGGATCGCTGCCGCGGATCAGAAGAAACTCGGCGAGATTTTTCGGGAGCTTGAATTCAGGGATCTCTGGGACCAGTTTGCCCTGCCAGAGGATACCGGAAAAAAGGATTTCAGCTTGTGCCTTTCTGAAGGGGATCTCCGTGTTCTGGCGGACAGGATCAGACACCACGGATGGGTCTCCTTGCGATTGGAGACCACGGCTGAAGACCCTTTGAGGGCGGAGGTGGTGGGCATGTCCTTTTCGTGGGAGGAAGGGAAGGCGGCCTATGTGCCTTTGGGCCATTCCTATCTGGGAGTTCCCCAACAACTCGGGTTTCCTCCGGTGCTCGGAATCCTCAAGCCTGTCCTGGAAGACGACTCCATTGCGAAAGTGGGGCAGAATATCAAGGCGGATGCTCTGGCGCTGCGCCGTCGCAAGGCCCATCTCAAGGGGATTCATTTTGACACGATGATTGCCTCTTATGTCCTCAATCCGGGGCTCAAGCAGCACGATCTGGACACCCTGGTTCAACAGCACCTCGGCACCAAAGTCGTCTCTTATGGGGAGGTCGTGGGAAAGAGCAAGGGCCCGGCCGCTTTTTCTGCAGTGGACGTGACAAGGGCCATGGAATACTCCTGCGAGAAGGCTGAGGTGACGTGGAGGTTGAAGCGCCTCATGGAGAAACAACTCGTCTCTGACAAGAATGACGACCTTTTCTACAACCTGGAAATGAAGCTCGTCCCGGTTCTGATGGACATGGAATGGGAAGGGATCCGAATCGACATCCCCTTTTTCAAGGCCCAGTCTCAGAAATACGGAGAGGAACTCCAAAGTATTGAACGGCAGATCTATGAAGAGGCGGGGATGGAGTTCAACATCAACTCCCCCCAGCAGCTCGGGTATGTTCTCTTTGAGAAGCTCCGGCTTCCGACCCAGAAGAAGACATGGAAGACCAAAGCGTATTCCACGGACGTGAAAGTTCTCACAAGGCTGGCATCGCTCCCCTACAAGATTCCCGGGCTTCTTCTCAGGTACCGGAGCCTGTCCAAATTGAAATCCACTTATCTGGATGCCCTGGTCGGCCTGGTCCATCCATCGACGGGAAGAATTCACACCTCCTTCAACCAGGCGGTGACCGCAACGGGCCGTCTGAGCAGCAGCAATCCGAATCTGCAGAACATTCCTGCTCGCGGCGAAGAGGGAAGAGAGATTCGGAAAGGTTTTATGGCCGATGAAGGGCATGTGTTTTTGTCCGCCGACTACAGTCAGATTGAGCTGAGAGTGTTTGCCCACTACTCGGGGGATCCCGCATTTATGGAGGCCTTCAGAAAGGAGGAGGACATCCACGCCAGAACAGCCTCCGAGGTTCTGGGTGTCGAAAAGGACAAAGTCACCCCTGACATGAGGCGAATCGCCAAGGCCATCAATTTCGGCATTATCTACGGGATGGGACCCCAGACCTTGAGTGAGCAACTGGGGATCGATTTTTCGACGGCAAAGGACTACATCGCTGCCTACTACAGCCGATATGAAGGGGTGGCGCGCTACAGAGAGACGACTGTTGCTTCGGCCCGGGAAAGAGGTTACGTGACGACCCTTTTCCAGCGCAGACGATATCTCCCGGACATCGAGCACAGGAACAGGATGATTCGGGCTGAAGCGGAGCGCATGGCCATCAACACGCCCATCCAGGGAACCGCAGCGGACCTGATCAAAAAGGCGATGATCCACATTCATGAAAGGCTGAGAAGAGAAAGACTCAAGACCAAACTGCTTCTCCAGGTCCATGACGAACTCCTCTTCGAGGTTTTGGAAGAGGAAGTCCCCCAAGTCAGCGGCCTGGTCAAAGAAGAAATGGAAGGGGTGCACCGTCTGGATGTGCCTCTCAAAGTGGACATCAAAACAGGAAGAAACTGGGATGAAGCGCATTGAAAGAGAGAATACAGAATACAGAATACAGTAGACAGAATACAGAATAAAAAGAATGGAGTGTTGGGTTTAAACCATTACTCCACTACTCCACTACTCCATTACTCCAAACTTTTAAGGATAACTGGCAACATGCTCTGAGCGTGTATATATTCGATCATTAGAATAAAAGTCGAGGCATCTCGTGAAATACATTTTCGGTCCCGTGCCATCCAGACGACTAGGGCTTTCTCTCGGGGTGGATTTGATCCCTCCCAAGACCTGTTCCTACGATTGCCTGTACTGTCAGATCGGGAAGACCACATGCAAGACCATTGAGCCGAAGGCCTATGTTCCTATGGAGGCGGTTATTGCTGAACTCGAGGAGACTCTAGCCAAGATCACGCCGGATTACGTGACCTTCTCAGGCTCGGGTGAGCCGACCCTTCATGTCGAAATCGATCGAGCCATTGCTTATGTCAAAGAGAAGACCGGCGCGAGAGTGGCTGTGCTGACCAATGGATCTCTTCTATACCGCCCCGAGGTCAGGGAACGGCTGCTGAAAGCGGACATGGTCATGCCGACTCTCTCCACCGTGAGAGAGGAGACTTTCAGGGCGATCCATCAACCCCACGACAACCTGAGTCTGACCGGGATCATCGAGGGTCTGAAAAGTCTCAGAAAAAGTTACAGGGGACAGCTTTTCATTGAGGTCATGCTTCTGGCCGGGTTCAATGAGGGTGAGGAGGAAATCGAAGCCCTGAAACGGATGATTCTGGAAATCGCTCCGGACAGGGTCCAGCTGAACACGGTGGTGAGGCCGCCTGCCGACCCAAAGGCTATCCCTCTTGACAGAAAAAAGCTGGAGGATATAAAGAGTGTCTTCGGTGAGTGTGCGGAGATCATCGCCACGGCGCCGATTAAGGAAAAGCAGCACCTTCAAGTGCCTTTATCCGCGGCGGTCCTCGAAATGGCCAGGAGAAGGCCCGTCACGGTCGAGGATGTGGCCGGCGCGCTGGGCGCTCCTCTCCGTGAGGCGGACGAGACGGTGAAGGCTCTGGTGAACAAAGGGGATCTACGCAGACAAACCCATATCGGAAAAGACTACTACACAGGTTAGAAGCGGAATGGAAAGAAAGATGCAGAGCGACAGCAGCTATGTGGGAATCGATGCAGGATCGGTAAGTCTCAACGCGATCGTCATCAACCAGGACAAAAAGATCATTTACGAGGCTCCCTACAAACGGCACATGGGCCGGGTGGAGGAAGAAGCGCTTTTTCTGATTCAGGATGTTCAGAGGAGGCTGGGTCAGGAGAACATCCTGGCTTTTGCCTTCACAGGAAATCACGGGCAGAAGATCAGCGAGAGGGCAGGGGGTTTCTACGAGTTCGAAACCATCAGCCAGGTGCTCGGCACCCTGTTTTTGAGACCGGATGCGGGAGCGATCATCAGCATGGGAGGCCAGGACACGGCGCTTTTCCAAATCCATCACGATCCAAAGGGATGGGAACTGGAATACTTCAACACCAACGGTCCCTGCGCATCCGGCACAGGTTCTTTCATTGATCAGCAGGCCCAGAGACTGGCCACCTCGATCTACTCTTCTGAAAAGGACGGCTCCAAGAATCAGATCGACCGGATTTTGACGGACTTCATCACCCTCGGCCTCCGGAGTGCAAAACCGGCCAATGTGGCCTGCCGGTGCACGGTGTTCACCAAGTCGGACATGATTCACCTTCAAAACAAGGGAGAGAGGCTGGAAGACATCATCTACGGCCTTCACGTGGGAAATGCCAGGAACTACATGAGCACCATCGTTTCCAACCGCATCCTGGAAAATCCTATCCTTTTTATCGGCGGCCTTTCGCTCAATGAGCTGCAGGTGAGGGCCTTCAGGGCTTATTTCCCGGAACTGCTGGTGCCGCCCCACAACACGTCCGTGGGAGCGCTCGGTGTCGCCCTCCATGCGCTGGAGCTGGGGATCAGAAATCGGCTGAACCTGAAAGCTCTGGAAAGTGGAGAAAGTGCGGATCAAGAGAAACTTCCCACCGCGCCGAAGCTCGAAATCAGGGAGACCCGCTTCCCAGAGGACAACGACTTGCCCGGGGTGGTCTTCAACAGAAAGATGCCTGTTTATCTGGGAATCGACATAGGCTCCACCACAACGAAGTATGCCGTGGTCACGGAAGACCGGCAAATCATTGACAAGCACTATGTCCACACTCAGGGGAAACCCATTGAGGTGACCCAGAAGCTTTTGAAAAGGATCTCCGATCTCCAGGGAGACCGTGTCGAGATCCTGGGAGTCGCGACCACCGGGTCAGGAAGGAATGTGGTGGGCGACTTTCTGAACGCGGATTTGATCATTGACGAGATCACGGCTCATGCCCGCGGAGCTGTGGAGATTGATCGCACCATTGACACGATTTTTGAGATCGGGGGCCAGGATTCCAAGTATATTTCCCTCACCCATGGCAACCCCCTGGACTTCGACATGAACAAGGTCTGCGCCGCCGGCACGGGAAGCTTTCTCCATGAGCTGGCCAACAAGCATGGAATCAACATCGTGGGCGAGTTTCAGGAAATCGCACTGTCCTCAGACGGGCCCGTGAAACTGGCCGAGCGCTGCACGGTTTTCATGGAGTCGGATCTGGTGTCCTACCAGCAGAAAGGCGTGCCCAGAGAGGACCTCATCGGCGGTCTTTGTTACGCCATTGTCCACAATTACCTCAACCGGGTTGTGGGAAAAAGAAAGATCGGCCAGAGGGTCATGTTCCTGGGCGGGCCGTCCCTTAACAAGGGCGTGGTGGCCGCGTTTGAAGATGTCCTGGGCCGGGGTCTTATCGTCCCGAAGCACAGGGAAGTCCTCGGCGCCTTTGGGGCGGCCGTGTGTCTCCAGGAAAAAATCGCCATGGAGAAAAGAGAGAAGAGCACTTTCCGTGGACTGGCCAGTGCGATCGAGGACCGGATGGATTATGCGGAGAAGGTGTGCAGCGCGGATCTTAACTGTCACAACCAGTGCAAGCTCAAAATCTACGATTTTGACGGCCGCAAGAGCGTGTGGGGAGGGGAGTGCGGCCGGTATGAAGTGATCCGGAGCAAGGGAAAGAAGCAGGAAAACCTTTTCAAGGTTCGTGAAGAGATGTGGGCCTCCGCCCTGTCGGGCGTTTTTGAAGAACTCAAAGGAAAGCCGTTGATGGAGGTGGAGGGGCGGCCCACCGTGGGGATGCAGAGGTCCCTGTACACGCTCCAGACCGGCGTGATGTGGGCTCACTTTTTTGACCGGCTCGGGTATCGTCTTGTCCTGACGCCTTCCACCAACAGCCAGATTTCGAGTTCCGGCATTGAATCCATGACGGCAGAGACCTGCTATCCGGTCAAGGTGTCGCACGGCCATGTGAAAGAACTCATGGGGAAGACGCGATTTCTCTTCCTTCCCAGCATCGTGACCATGCCGACACCGACCGATCGGGAAAGAGGGTTCTTTTGTCCCCTGGTGCAGGCGAATCAATACATGGTGCGGGCGGCTCTAGGTCTTGAAATGGAGGCAGTCCTGAATCCGGTCATCCATCTCAAGTACGACCTTTCCACGCTCGCCTTGGAGTTGACGGAGCAGATGGCCGGCAAAATCGGACGAAGCAGGCGCCAGATCAAGAAAGCCCTGGAGGTTGGCTTGGAGAGGCAGAGTCAATTTGCGCAGGATCTGCTCCGAAAGGGGAAAGAGGTCCTGGAAGCCCATGACCCCTCAGAGCCCATGGTGGTGGTCACCGGCAGACCTTACAATCTTCACGACGAAAGACTGAATTTGAGAATGGGGCAGAACCTGGCCAAGATCGGGATGGCGGCCATGCCCATGGATTTCATTGATGTCTCTTCCGTTGACCTGAGCGACTTCCCGAACATGTACTGGGGTATTGGCGCACAAATCCTGAGGGCTGCGAAGTTTGTCAGGAGCCGGCCCAATTTCTTCGGGCTCCACATCACCAATTTCAGCTGCGGCGCGGATTCCTTTATTGAGCACTTTTACAAGTACATCATGCAGGAGAAACCCTATCTCATTCTCGAACTCGATGAGCACAGCGCAGTGGCCGGGGTGATGACTCGCCTCGAAGCCTTCCGGAACGTGATCGAGAACACCATGCAGAAGCTTGGAAACGATTCCTTTGTCTATTTGAAAGTGTCCAACTGAGGCGACTATGGAAGCAGAAACCCGGCAGACCTTTCATTCCCTCTCGGAAAACGTCGGCCCCTTCAGACTGAAAGGCAAAACGTTTCTCATTCCTCAGATGAACCGGATCGGAGGGCACCTCCTGGCAGGGGCCTTCAGGAGCTTCGGCGTCAACGCCGTGCTCATGGACACGCACGAAGGCCTGGATCTTGGAAAAGCATTCACCTCCGGTAAGGAGTGTTTCCCATGCCAGGTGACGACGGGCGATATTCTCCTTTTTCTCAACAAAGAGAAGGAGAGGCTGGGCAAGGACTTTGATCCGGACCGCTACATTTACTTCATGCCCGAGGCAGAAGGTCCCTGTCGTTTCGGGATGTACAACAAGTACCAGCGCATCGTGCTCGACTCCTTTCCCGAACTGGAGAGCCTCAAAATCGGATCCCTCACCTCCAAGAATTCCTATGCCCTCGACGGAATGTTCGACCAGGAGCAGACTAAAGAGTTCCGAAAGGTCGGGTATTTCTCCGTGGTCGTGTCGGACGTGCTCGACAGGCTGCTCTGGAGGGTAAGGCCCTATGAGAAGCAAAAGGGAATGGCGGACGAATTCATTGAAAGAGCCACGCACGTCCTGGCCGGTGTGTTTGAGCAGCGCGGAGCCGTAAAGGACTTTGAGGGGATTCTCGACAAGCTGGCAGAAATCATTCAGGAAGGAAAAAAGCTCATCGACCCCGGCATTCCGCAGAAACCCCTTATCGGGATCGTGGGCGAAATCTACCTGAGAACCCATGTCCAGGCCAATCAGGATGTGATCCGGTTGCTTGAAAAACACGGAGCCGAGGTCGTCAACGCGTCCATTGCAGAGTGGGTCAACTACACCACCTATGACCGGATGAGAGAGGCAAAGATAGGCCTTCGCCTGAGCCTCAAGCAACTTCGGGTGAGCAGGATCAGGGTGTACCTCAAGAAGATCCTCTCCTACGGCGTGGACCTTTCGTACCAGCATTACAGGCAGGATCAGGTCTACAAGCGGGTGAAGCCGATTCTGGATCTGGCTCAGGATCATAGGGTCCATCACCTGGACAAGATCCTCGGGAAAGAAAAAATCTATTCCTTTGACGTGGGAACCGAGGCCTGCCTCAGCATTCCGGGAATCCTCGAGTATGTCCACCAGGGCACCAATGGGGTGGTCAATGTGTATCCCTTCACCTGCATGCCCAGCACCATCACGTCCTCCATCATGCGGCCCATCATGAATCAAAAGAAAGTTCCTTACCTCGACACGCCTTATGATGGCTCCTTTCAGCCGGGCCGGGAGGCGGCCATCCGGACATTTATGTACCAAGCGCAACAGCACTTCAAACGCCATGCAAGAGATGGAAGCCCATGAAGACAAAAATGCTGATCAATGCCGTTGACCCTGAAGAGTACAGGGTCGCTTTTCTCAAGGATGGAAGGCTGGATGCGTTCCAGATTGAAACTTCCACGGCTGAGCAGAAGGCGGGAAACATCTATAAAGCGGTGGTGGAACGGGTCGAACCAAAGCTTCAGGCGTGTTTTGTCGACTTCGGTTCCGACCGCAATGGATTCCTCGCGATGACGGACATTCACCCCGAGTACTACCAGATCGATCTCGCCTCCTGGAGGGACCAGAATTATCCGCCCATTGAAAAAGCCCTGAAAAAGGGTCAGGAAGTCCTGGTTCAGGTGACCAAGGAAATGCCGGGCCACAAAGGGGACCAGCTCACCACCTATATCTCCCTCGCAGGTCGATACATCGTCCTGACCCCCGGCCGCACGATCAACGGCGTTTCAAGAAAGATCGAGAACGAGGAAGAGCGGGAGAAGCTCAAATCCATCATGATCCAGCTCAAGCTCCCGGAAGATCTCGGCTACATCGTCCGGACCGTGGCTGCGGGCCAAAACAAGCGGGAACTCTCCAAGGATCTGAATCGGCTGGTGAGAATGTGGAAGACTATCCGGGACAGGGTGCCGGAGGCCCCGGCTCTCTCTCTCATCCACAAGGAGCAGGATCTCTGTTTCCGCACGCTCCGGGACTCTTACAACAGCGACATTGCCGAGATCCTGGTCGACGACCGGGAGACCTACGCGAAGATCCAGGAGTACATGAAGATCATTTCGCCCAGGGATCAGGAAAGAGTGAAACTTTATGAGGACACGCGGCCCCTCTTTGATCAGTACGAGATCGAAAAACAGATCGAGAGCATTTACGGCAATAAAGTTTTTTTGAAGTCCGGGGGGTCGATTGTGCTCAGCCCGACGGAGGCGCTGATCTCCATCGATGTGAACTCCGGTCGCGGAAAGGTGGGAAGCGACGGCGAGACCATGATCTTCAGTACAAACCTGGAGGCGGCGAGGGAGATCACAAGGCAGTTGAGATTGAGGGACCTAGGCGGGTTGATCGTCATCGATTTCATTGACATGAGAGAATCCAAGCACTTGAGAGAAGTGGAAAAGGTGCTCCGGGAGGAACTGAAAAAAGACCGGGCTAAGGTGGATACCTCCCATATTTCCAGGTTCGGCCTTATGGAACTCTCCCGCCAGAGGTTGAGACCCTCCATTGAATCCAAGAGCTATCAGACCTGCCGTGTTTGCGACGGCCGGGGAATAGTGATTTCCGTGGAGTCTGCAGCGGTTTCCTATCTTCGCCGAATTCTGATGGGCGTCTCAAAGGGGGATGTGAGCAAGGTAGAAGGGACCCTTCCAGTGGATGTGGCCGGATACCTCCAGAACAGGAAGAGAAAGGAACTGGCTGACATTGAGAAGCGCTACGGGGTGACCATCCTTCTCCATGCCGATCCTTCCATGCCTCCTGGAGGAGGAAAACTGGAATTCGCGACGTCTCAAACCGATTCGGCCGCCTGATGGATTCACCGCAGAGGCGCAAAGAGCGCAAAGAAAAAGATCTTTTTGGGGTCATCTGAAAACCCTTACTTCACGAACACGTGTTTTTTTTCAACCGCTGTTAAGTTTTTCGGGATCGGGGTTTTTTTTGTTTAGAGCATTTGAATTTTGGTCATTCGAATTTGTTTCGGATTTCGAGTTTCGTGCTTTTGATTTAGTTGCGGCTACGGTGCGCTGTGTCCTCGGTGTACCCGTGGTGAGCCAGGCAGATTGCCCGGCAGGACACAAGCAGCATGTTTAACAACGTCATCTACTTCATCATTGTTCTCCTCATCCTGAGCATCAGCCAGCAGAGAGGTGCTCCCGAGGATTCCCTTTTGTACACGGTAAGCATGCTGGTCATCACCTGGGTGATCTTTGCCGCTTACTGCCGGTGGGGATTTCAGCGCCTCCTTCATCATCTCGTCAAGCCCGAAAGAGAGACCGCTTTCCCTGCGGAACAGTATTATGCCTTCGTGTTCCGCCTCTCCGTGCTGGCAATCTTTCTTTTCGCCCTCGATGTCCATTTTTTCCACATTAAGATCTGGCTTCAGCTGATCCCGGGGATCCGAGCGTTTTCCGTACTGCAGGGCATCTTGGCGGTCCTGGTGTTTGTGGCGTATCAGGTGACCATCTGGTATTTTGCTTTTCCCGCCTATGTACGTGCTTTTCAGACAGGGATCTCCCGGCGGTCCTTCATTGTCTCCAACTTAAAACTCAATGTGCCCATCCTGTTTCCGTGGGTGATGCTCTCCTTGATCTATGACCTGATCTTTCTCAGCTCATGGACGAGCTTGCACACCTTCATGAGCAGACCTGGGGGAGAGGTCCTCTTCTTTTCCCTTTTCCTTTTCATTCTCATGATCTTCATGCCCGGCCTGATCCGGACCTGGTGGTCCTGCAAGCCCTTTTTGCCGTCGGAAAAAGTGGCCGCCTTGAAGGGCTTTCTTCAGGAAAAGCGTTTCAAGTACCAGGAACTCCTGCGGTGGCCAATCTTTGAAGGCCGGATCATGACGGCAGGGATCATGGGAATGGTGCCCCGCTTCAGGTACATTTTGATCACCGATGCCCTCATGGATATCCTTTCCATAGAAGAACTGAAAGCCGTGGTGGCCCATGAAATGGGCCATGCCAGGTACCGCCATTTCTTTTTCTACCTTGTTTTCTTCATCGGTTTTGCGGTGGTTTCGACAGGCCTCTGGGATTTCTTTGCCGTCCTTCTTTCGACCCAACCTTTCCTGATGAGAATCGTCGGGACCGGCGCTTCCGCGGACGCAAGCTTCTTGTACTTTTTGCTGGCTCTCCCGATCCTGGTCGTCATGGTCGTCTATTTCCGCTATGTGATGGGTTTTTTCATGCGCCACTTCGAGCGGCAGGCGGACCTTTATTCCGCTCTCACCATGGGAAGCCCCAGGCAAACCATCAGTTCTCTGGAGAAGATTGCTATCCTCAGCGGGAAGATCCGGGACTTGCCGAGCTGGCACCATTTCAGCATCGGGCGAAGAGTGGATTACCTCTGGAAGTCTCTCCGCGACCCCGGCTTGATCAGGAAGCACAATCGGTTCGTCAGTCTTTCTTTTACCCTTTATCTTGTCGGCATGATTGGCCTCGGTTATTTCCTGAATTTCAGCCCGATCAAGGAAAAGCTCTTTAACGAGTGGGAAGAAAAGGCCATCTATGCACACCTGGTGAAAAATCCCGATGATGTTCTTCTCCTTCAGCGTCTGGCCATGTTCTACCACAAGAGAGGAGATCTCCGGGAGACCATCAAGCTTTATGAACGGGTTCTGAGCCTTGATGGCAACCAGCCGATTGCCCTGAACAATCTGGCGTGGATTCTGGTGACTGCAAACGAGGCGGAGTTGCGGGATAAGAAACGGGCGCTAGCTCTTGCTCAGAAAGCTGTGGCTCTCGAAAGGTCGCCCGTGTTTCTTGATACACTGGCGGAGGCGCTCTATGCCAACGGTTTTGCTCCCGAGGCCGTTGAGACGATCAAAGAAGCCGTAGACCTTGCAAGGGAAAACGTGGAGTACTACAGAAGGCAATTGCTGAAATTCACCGGTGAAATAAAGGAAACCTAACTCTATCATGATCGATCATGCTAACGTGCATCCTCTCACATTCGAAGGAAAAGAAATCACTCTGGTCGGAACCGCCCACGTGTCCAAGGAGAGCGCCGACCTGGTCAGCCAGGTGATTGAAGAGACGAAACCGGACACGGTCTGCGTGGAGCTTTGCCAGTCCCGCTACGATTCTCTCACCCAGAAAAAAAAGTGGGAGAACACCGATCTCCTCAAGGTCATCAAGGAAAAGAAAGCTTTTCTCCTCCTCTCCAACCTTCTCCTTGCAAGCTTTCAAAGAAAGATCGGCCAGAAGCTCGGAATCAGGCCAGGCGAGGAAATCCTTCAGGCCATTCGATCTGCCGAAGCAGCAGGTGCAGTCGTCCATCTGGCAGACAGGGACATCCGGATCACGCTGTCTCGAACCTGGCGCCTCATGAGTTTCTGGAAAAAGGTGAAGCTCCTGACGGAGGTCTTGTCCTCTGTGTGGGAGGTGGATGAGATCACGCAGGAGCAGATCGAGGAGATGAAAAAGAAGGACGTGCTGGATGCGCTTCTTTCTGAAATAGGAGAGGTTCTTCCGGAGGTGAGGAGAATTCTGATCGACGAAAGAGACCAATATCTCAGCACCAAGATCCGCCGTGCGCCGGGGAACAGGATCGTGGCCGTGGTCGGAGCAGGGCATGTTCCGGGGATTCTGAGTTCCTGGAACCAGGAGGTGGATTTGGCAGCGCTGGAACAACTCCCTCCCAAGGGCAAACTCCATAAGATCCTGGGATGGGGAATCCCGGTGTTTATCGTCGGCCTGATTCTCTTCGGATTCTTTTATTCAGGAATGGTGGCTACGGCCGAGATGGTGAAGTGGTGGACCCTGGCGACCGCAGTGCTTGCGGCACTGGGTGCAGCCGTGGCTTTAGGCCACCCCCTCACCATTCTCTCCGCTGCGGCTGCAGCTCCCTTCACCACGCTTCACCCCCTGATTGCTGCAGGCTGGGTGTCCGGACTTGTGGAAGCAGCCATTGCCAAACCCAAGGTAAAGGATTTTGAGAGTCTCCTTGATGACATCTCTTCCTTCAAAGGATTCTGGCGAAACAAGATCACCAGGATTCTTCTCGTCGTTGTGTTCACCAATCTCGGCGCCTCCCTCGGCACCTTCGTGGCCATCCCCCTCATGCTCAAAGTGCTGGCCTAAACCAGGTTTCGCAGTTCCAGCCGACTTTCTTCGCAGGGTACCCAGAAGTCACTCCCCTTTCCACCCCTGATCTCTGCCAGGCAAAACCTTCAAAAAGCGCCTGTCATAATTCTACAGTTGACCCTGGCATTTTGCCAGGATTGGCCAGATAGATATGGACAACAAAGAGCCCCGCCATTAGGCCTCTTGCTATCCTTAAGATCCTCACGACTGAATCGAGCCAGTATACTTCAAATCCTAGCCCGCCGAAGTTCATTCCCATGGTAGGAGACATTCTGCAATCCCACCAAAGGCGTCATGCGTTGAACTATTCTTCTGGCATAGTAGGACTTCGTTCATTGCATTCGCCCTCTTCGTAATAGCAGAATGTGGAACCCTCAGTGCGAGTTTCAGGTTTCGTGTCGTTAATAGAAAAGCGGACCGGTGGCACTTCTGATCAGCGTTTAGCACCACCAGTCTATTGGCTGACCAGGGAAAGGGCAGTCAACGATTTCCAAGTGAACCACCACGCCTGCCTTGGGGCGAATGTCCAATTGGGTCAAAATCTGTGTATGAGGAGTTCGAGGTTAAACGTTGGATTTTATGAATAGAGGGATCGTTTTTGCTTTTGCAGCCGTCCCGCAATTCCGCCGATCCATAGCCCACCGGTACAGGAACTTTCTGCGCTTCAGAATGTTTTGGTAGTCCAATACCGGAATGAAGGGCGGGGAGAGTGCCCTCAATACTAAGTTCAACTATGAAGTTCTTTATTCCGAGGGAGTTGCGTATTCAGGGCGATTCCGTCAAAAGGGTCTATTGCCTGCGCTTCACTGGAGAGAAGTGAATCTGTATGGCGATCGGCTTCGCGTCGCAGGCGTAGAGGCTTTTCACACTGAGCGGCAATTGCTTCTCTAAGACTCTGTCGGTCTTTATCCTCATCAATCCTTATAAAGTAAAAGCCCATTGCGGGATTGAAATTCCAAGATGTGAAACTGTCTAAATTGGACCAAGTCAACTTGCCTGTCACCTCCAGTGGTTTCTCAGGAAGCTTGATCGTCATACGATAGACTGCTCCTTCACGGAGCCTTTCTGAGCAATACAGAAACACTCCTTCACCGGTGATATTCCTCGTCTCCCCATCCGCCTCCCCACTTTCCGTTTTTATCGCCACGGGCCACCTTGCGCTCAGCCGCAGAAGTTCACGCTTTTTCATCGAATCAACCATGGTTTTCTCTCCCGATGGGTAGTTGATCTAACGAATCAATTCTTTAGGTAAGGTTTATCAAAATCCATTTCGATGCATAGGTAACTCCCAAGGGCCGTGGGCCGGTGCATGTGAAGGTGGCCCAGCCTTTCCCTTGGGACCGCCAAGAGCAAGTGCAGGAAACAGGATGGTCAGGCAGATGGCTACACCAATTAGGTTGTTCAAAAATTTTCCTTTCATGTCATCCTCCTAAAGCTCCTACATAGGAAAGTCGAATCTGTGGAACCGACTGGAAGCGGTTGGTTCTTTGCCTTCTCTTCTTGCATTTATTGGGCTTCCTTTGTAACGGGACTCGGGGTTGTGTAGCCTTCTCCCCAAAGTATCTGCTCAGTTATTCAGGATGGCCAGCCGCCGTGGCTCTGCTTGCCCTAGGATTGTCAGTTACCCCGGAATAAATGGTCGAGGCCAACCCGATCCCTTTCTCGTATGTACTAAAGCAAGATGCCTGCCAATTTGAGGTATTATTGATATTAGGAGAAATTTCAAACGATTAGCATAGCCACGTCCACAGCTAAATATGAGAATTGCCACATATTGTCCCAAATGAGCAAAAAATGGCAGGAGAGATACTCGCCCGAACGAAACTTCACTTTGACCAGAGGAGTAAAGAACTTTAGGCGGTGGATTTGGGACGCGGCTGTTAGGTGGACTCAGCCAGCTTTGGTTAGGCAACTTCTCACAGAGTCTCCTGGACCATTCATCACGTGACCTCCAGAAGCTGTTCCAGGATGCCTATCTTCGAGGACGACAGGAATCGGGAGGCTTTCCTGGAGCTGGAGAGTAGGGTTGTTAGGAGATTTAAAGAACGGGAATGTCCATATCTCAAGGTTTCGAGATAAGAACTTCGTTCTCTAGCCAATGCCGCCCCCTCCTTTCGGCGTATCACACTGACGGATGGCTCATTTCCCCGTTGCTGCTTTTTGGCCTCGGATGACCTGCATGGAGTATCGCCCAACCTTGGGTTATTCCGTTAACAGCATCAGAGTCGGCACAATTGTCGATGCGGGACGGGAGACAATACGCATGACTTTGAGAGAGTTCATATTGTCCCACGCATAGGCCCATCCTACATCTCCGTTGGGAAATGACCGAAAATCATCCACCGGCCCGGCCTTAACATTGATCTGCTCAGCTTGTGTCTTGAAGTTCCCGTCGATATCGACCAAGGAAAAGGTTCGTGTGCTCCCCTCGGTTTCCCAGGAAACAAGAAGCCTGCCGGAACCGTACGGAATGATTTTGGGGTTGATTTCATTGGCCGTTGTGTTGGCGACGACCCTTTCAGTCCTGACACCATATGGGGATGCTTTGCTAAACGAGTTGAAGATGACATCCCAATTCGACCGTCCATCGATGGAAAGATAGACCAGTGCCAGATAGTCGGTGAATACCACCATCTCACCGAACCGGGCTTTGGTGGTCCCGGCGCAGTCCCCGTCAGCTGCAGAGATCAAATAGTTGTTTTTCAGATAAAGGCCTTTACCCGGATAGCAATCGGAGATGCATAATGGCATGGCCTCGCTGTCTGCATACAGGATTCGAACATCCATGCTGTGACTGCAACCCCATTCCCAGCCGCCTGGCTCGATGGATCCGTTGCCGTCGATGTACTTGAGTTTGTCCCCTTCATGCCCTTCCGTGAATCCCGCAGTGCCATGGATGCCAAAATATGCAGTATAGCGGAATCCATTCCAAACCAGTTTGCCGGCGTGCCAGGAATCGACGCGATCGTCCGAATCGGTGAGTTCGGTCCGGAATAATCGTGCCCCTGCATCGTTGTATTTGTCGATATACATCCTGTTGTTCTGCATCAAAAGGATGGCAAAGCCATCATCATGTGCAACCAGGTCGTACAATCGGCCGGGGCCGATGACGAGATCCTGCGCTTTCCTGGTGTCGCGGCTGGTCAGAGGGGTGATGTGGATGTCCCCGTTGATGTCATGCCATCCGACTTTGCTCTCACCATTGGCTGATGGGGACAATACCGTTGCCCGCAAATCGGCAAAGGTCCAAAACGGTCCGATATTATCCCCTCGACCCGGATTGACAGATGAGGTGACTGCCACTTCGGTGATACGCAGGTTCTTCTCGATTTGGCCTGCACTCGCACCATTGACCATGCATGACAGGTGAATAACAGAGAAAGCCACGGCGCAAATGATCGAAAGTGTGCGCATCAATATCCCCCCTATTCCTCGCCGAAATCCTAGAACCCGAAACGAATGGCTCGATCGACGTCAATGGTTTCAGACAAACGGAAAACAACGTTGATTCAATGAACCAGCCAATCAAGCCCAGAATAAAATACCATGAAGTGATTGGAAGACCAGAAGTATTCTTTCTGGTGAGGTGATAAGGACGTCCTTTTTTAGACTCGGAGTATACAGGAATCGGAGTTGTGTATCAATGGGAAAGACGCATCCCAAGAACAAACGATTACCAGATGGAACAAGAAAATCGTCAAGCATCGCCCCGTTTCTGAGTTTATGTCTCAAAAGTGGGTTTGAATTACACTACATGGTATGATGTCCTCGGCTGGGGGACGGAGGGAGCCCGTAGGGCGACCGGAGTTCCCCAGCCGAAGGCGCCAAGAGCGGAGCCGAAACATACTGTGTCCTACATGGACACTTCAGACTTTCTGCTGCCTTCGCCTGACAAATTGACACACAAGCCTAAATTCCCTATACTGCGACTTTGAAAAGGGCATATGCGGTCAAACCTTCCAATGCGCCCGATTGCCGGGTGGTGGTGCTTGCAAAGAAGATCGACAGGGGAGAAATCAACAGTTCCTTCTTTGACCGTTCATGGTTCCGGTTGGGCCGGGACTCGCCTTCTTTTGGAGGACCCACGATGAAGAAGACCCATTTTGTGCGGCTTCTCGGTTTGGCCTTCCTCCTCCTGGGAGACGGAGGGATCTGGACGGCTTGTGCACAGACCACCGAACCCATCCTGCGGATAGAGGCCGGCACGCACAACGCAGGCATTTGGGATATCGCCGTCGACCCCTCCAACCGAATCCTCGTAACCGGTTCCGAGGACAAGACTGTCCGGATTTGGGACATCTCGGGCCGCGGGGAACTATTGCGCATCCTCCGGCCGCCTGTGGGCGAGGGGGAGGAGGGGCACATTTTCTCAGTGTCCCTGTCCCCGGACGCGGCGACTGTGGCGTGCGGGGGCCGAACCGGCTCTCTCCAACAAGCTGATGCTTGCGTGTACCTGTTTGACCCCACCACCGGTGCCCTCACCCGTCGTCTTGGAGGATTGCCCGGATACGTCCATCACCTGGAATACACGTCTGATGGGCGTTTTCTAGTGGTCGCGATGGGCGTGACCGGGGGCAAAGCAAGCACGACAGGCATGAGGATATACCGATTACCGGATTACGCGTTGGTAGCGGAGGACAGAGACTACGGGGATATTGTAAGATGGGCAGAGAGCGATCCCACAGGCTCTCGGCTGGCCACCGGGAGCTGGGACGGATTCATCCGTCTGTACGATCTCTCCGGTTTGCCGGCCCAGGATGCCTCGTCGCCCCGCCCGATTGCCCCAGTGTCCAAGCTCCGTCCGCCCGGCGGGCAGCGTCCATTTGGCTTGGCCTTCTCACCCGATGGCACCCGTCTGGCCGTGGGGTTCTACTTTAACCCCAAGGTAGACGTGCTGGAGGTCAAGGACAATACTTTGACCCATGCCTATTCGCCGGATACGACGGGGCTCGTTGCGGGCCAGGAAATCGATCTCAGAACAGTGGCGTGGTCATCCGATGGCCGCTTCCTTTACGCAGCAGGGGGCTACCGGTTGAAGGGAGTCCGCCAGATCCGAAAGTGGGTCGACGGGGGCCGGGGACAATACAAGGACTTGCCCATGGATGTTGATCTGCCCTTCTTCCACATCCTTCCACTTAAGGCGGGCGGCATTGTCTACTGTTCCCGTGACGGATCCTTCGGACTGCTCAGTGACAAGGATGAGCCTGCGGTCTTGGCTCCCAAGGCTATCCCCATCTACGCCGCCAATTTTGAAAGGTTTCTCCTTTCCCCGGACGGTTCGGGGATCCAGTTCGCATACGAGCGGCTCGGCAAGTCACTCGCGATCTTTTCGGTGACTGAGCGGCGGCTCTTTGACGCCTCGTCCAGCCTCTGGGCCAGCCTGAAGGCCAACGTCACCTTTCAGGCGCCCATCACCGACGGCCTAGGCGTGAGCGACTGGAGGAGTTCCCTGTCCCCCAAGCTGAAGGGTAATCCCCTCCCCTTGAAGAACGAGAACAGTGAAAGCCTGGCCATCAAGCCAGACCGCTCGGGCTTTCTTCTAGGAACCGTTTTCTTTCTCCGGCTCTTTGACGCCTCAGGAAAGGGGCTTTGGAGGGTCAGAACGCCCGGCGCGGCTTGGGGAGTGAACACCAACGGCCATGTCGCCGTGGCAGCCCTCTCCGATGGGACCATTCGATGGTACCGCCTCTCAGACGGCAAGGAACTCCTGGCATTTTTCCCCCACCCTGACCGCAAGCGCTGGGTCCTCTGGACTCCCTCGGGATACTACGACGCATCCCCGGGCGGCGAGGATTTCATCGGGTGGCATGTGAACAACGGCAAGGATCAGGCCGCGGATTTCTTTCCCGCCTCCCGTTTTCGCTCCACCTACTATCGGCCGGACATTATTGATCAGGTGCTTAAGACACTCGACGAAACGGAGGCCGTCCGGTTGGCCAATGAAGAGCGTGGCGCGAAACCTCTTGCCACCGCGTCGGTTCGGGAGCAGCTCCCTCCTGTTGTTTCCATTGTGACACCTGTGGATCGAGCGGAGGTATCCCACCCGACAATAAACCTGCGCTACACGGCCCGTAGCCGGGAGCCAATCACCGCGGTCAAGGTCCTCGTCGACGGACGGCCTGTCTCCGCCGAGGGCGCGGGAAAATCCGTCAAGGAGAGCGGGGACCTCTCTGTCCCTATTCCCGCTCGGGACTGTGAAGTTTCGGTTATTGTCGAAAACCGCCACGCCGCCAGCCTACCGGCCACTGTGCGTCTGCTGTGGAAAGGCATAGCGACCAGGGAGGAGTTCCGGATTAAGCCCAAGCTCTACGTGCTTGCCGTGGGGGTGAGCACATACCAGGATTCCGAACTGCGCTTGAGCCTTGCCGCCAAAGACGCCCTGGATTTCGGGGAGGTCTGGAAGAAACAGAAAGGTCCTCTATACAGCGGGGTAGAGGCCCGGGTACTGACCGATGCCCAAGCGACCAAGGGAAACGTGCTGGACGGCCTGGAGTGGCTACAGCGGCAGGCGACTAACAAGGATGTGGCCGTGATGTTTTTTGCGGGTCATGGGGTTAACGACCCCAACGGCGTGTTCTACTTCCTCCCCGTAGACGCGAAACTGGTCAGCCTGAAACGCACGGGCCTGTCCCAGGCGGATATCACAAGCACGGTTGCCGCAATCGCAGGCAAGGTGATCGTCTTCATAGATGCCTGTCACTCAGGGAACCTCATGGATAAGGTCAAGCGCCGCGCCCCCTCTGACATCAGCGCGGTGATCAACGAACTGGCCAGTGCGGAGAACGGGGCCGTGGTCTTCTCCTCAGCAACGGGCCGGCAGTATGCTCTGGAAAACTCGGAGTGGGGCAACGGGGCTTTCACCAAGGGGCTGGTGGAGGGGATTATGGGGAAGGCGGACTATATGGGCACCGGTCGCATCACGGTGAACATGCTGGACCTCTACATCTCGGAGCGTGTCAAGGAATTGACACAGGGCCAGCAGACTCCCTCCACAGTCAAGCCGCCCAATGTTCCGGATTTTCCGGTGGTGGTGCTGGTGAAGTGAAGCGCCACCTTGGAATCCATCGGCTCGCCATTTCGCCGCGCACTACTCCGGTTCCTTTTGGGCGCGTGTTCATGCGGGGATCGGCGTTAGTAAGCAATCGGCCAGGAGGGGTGACACGGCAGGTAACGATTTCCCAAATGCAACGAGAGGCTGAAGGGCCGATGATGTTAGGAAAAATCTCTTCGTCCCCTATCAAGAACCGCTTCAGCTGGACCTGCAATCAGTCAACCCCGCCCTGGTCCTCCGTCAATGCTTCGTCACGGTGCAGGTCGACCTGCTTTCGGGTGGAGCGGAGACCAAGGTCGTTCTCAACCTCTTTGATGACTTCGTAGTGACGGCTACCTGCGACCGGGTGGAGCAGAACACATCCGGAGGGTTTGCCTGGCTTGGGCACATAGACGGTGAGGAGACCGGCGAGGTCACTCCGCCGACATGGCCCAGCTCAATTACTTCAGCCACTATAGCCTCGATGGGCGTGAATTCCACGAACCCATCTCAACCTATTTGTCCACCCCGCATTCAGATACCCTCTTGTCGCACCGGATTTCATCATTGCGTTTTTTAGCAGAATGGAAAAACTTGCTTTTACAATTCAGAAAGCGCTATTTTGCCTCTGAGGAGCCTATCCCATGCCCGAAGCCCCGACGAGAAGGAAGTTCTTTAAGCAGGTATGCAAGGCGCTGGCAGTAACCTATTTCGGGAGATTCATTAAGCCGAGTCCGGCCTTTCCTGAGGACCTACTTGAATAGGAGATTCGTAATAGATGCTGCAGCAGTACAATTTGACTTCCCGTCTCAACCCATCTGACATTTCGCTAACTACCGTCTCTAAACCCATCCGTAGGGACACGGGACGGCTATATTCATGTACCTATAAACATGATGCACAGTAGAAGGAGAGGATAGATGAAAAGGGTGCAGATGACCTTGGCTGAGGGGCTTGTCGCTTAGGTGGACAGAGTCGCGGAGCAGATAGGCACCACACGCTCTGAGTTTACCCGCCGCGCACTCCAGAAGGCCATTGCTAGTTTAAGAGAAAAGGAGATGGAGAGAAGACAGCGGAAAGGCTACATGAAAAAGCCCGTGAAGCCTGGAGAGTTCAGTGGCTGGGAAACCGAGCAGGCATGGGGGAAGTGATGAAACGGGGCGAAATAAGGTGGTACAGATTCAGCAAGCCTGACAAGAAGAGGCCTGTCGTCATTCTTACGAGGGATTCTGCCTTGGACTTCTTGGGGGAGGTGACTGTTGCTCCGGTGACATCGACAGTGCGGGATATCCCGTCCGAGGTTGTTCTCGGTAAGAGGGACGGAGCATGTGCCCTTTAATGTTGCTCCGATTCTCTTTGTCCCAGAATTGCAGTCAGAGTCGCGATAAGAGGTGGTAGGTCCAATTGAATGATGTCCCAAAGGATGTCGAAATCCACATCATCGTAGCCATGCACAAGTCGGTTTCGAAGCCCAGCGATTTCCGGCCAAGCTATTTTGGGATGGATTCTTCTGGTCGCCTCGGATACGCGGGCGGCGGCTTCGCCTACTACCTCCAACAGACGCACCAGAGACAAGTTCAATCGCCTGTCCGTGTCTAGGTCCCCTCTTGCCCGACCGCAGGCCATTTGCGCCGCCTCAGTGGCATGATCGAGCATGTGCTGTAGGCGTATTCTATCCTTGTCCTGAGGCATACTGGTCCTCGGCTTCCTCCATGACACTGTCTCGGAAATATTTGCTCAGAAAGCCGGGAGTATTCAGGTCTACCTTTCGGCCCAACATCCGGGACAACTCTTCCTGTAATGCGAAAAACTTCAATCCCATTCTTGTTCCCGGCTCGAATTCCACGAGCACGTCTACATCACTGTCCGAGGTGAAGTCATCCCCCAATACGGAGCCAAACAGGGCCAGCCGGCGAATATTGTGCCTCCTGCAGAATTCCACGATTTTCTTTTTAGGGATGTCTATCCTCGCCCTCTTCATAGATGCTCCACCAGAATAGGTTTTGGCCGACTGTATCCGTCCGGTTCGATCAGCTCCCGGGCAGGCAGAAAAAGGATTGTTGCATGAAAGTAAGCATACAGAAATCGAGATGTTATGTCAACATAGGGGTGAGCGGTAGACTCCGGGTCGGGCAGGTATCCAATGATTTGAGTTACTGATCTGGAGTCAAGCCCGGCGTGTGTCTTAGTCTGACTGGGTGTCCTCCAACTTCAAAATGTAATGGCTGA
>Ga0209254_10000501_pt1 | contig 31885 bp, 28 predicted proteins | sample FrelakmetDIP11DI_FD_187148 | JGI IMG/M metagenome (GOLD analysis project Ga0209254, IMG submission 187148) | Freshwater lake sediment microbial communities from the University of Notre Dame, USA, for methane emissions studies - DIP11 DI (SPAdes)... | ecosystem: Environmental > Aquatic >... | reverse complement strand
TCAGGTGTTTAGGCTGAAGACTGAAGGGCAATAATGATCATCCATGACACAATCACCTGCCAACGTATCCAAACGATCTTGGCTTTGTGTGATCGCGCACCTGCCTGCCCCGCTGGGGCGGTAGGCAGGCCCGCGGCGCAGGCAGGTGTCTTTTCCTTCACCGAGAACTTCAGTTTCGCTTAGTTCGCTGCCTTGGTCGAAATTCTCTCTATTTTTGCAGTCTTCTTGACTTCGTTCAGATACTCATCCACCCGTTGTTTAAGTTTCTGATTCGCCAGATGCTGCCGGATCTTTTCTTCCACCTCTTTGAAGGGAATGACTTTTTCAGGCTTTTTCTCCTGCACCTTGATCAGATGAAACCCCATTTCGGTCTCCACAACACCGCTCACTTCGCCCGGCTTCAGAGAAAAAGCAGCGTCATCAAGAGCCTTGGGCATCCTACCTCTCGGGATGATGCCCAGGTCCCCACCCTGAGCCGCACTGGCATCCTGGGAAAAATCTTTGGCGAGAATTCCAAAGTCCTCACCTTTTTGTACCCTTTTTTGGATGTCCTCCAGTTTCTTCCGGGCTTCCTCCTTTTTTGCCGGCTCGGATTTCGGATCCACCTTGATAAGGATCCCGCTCGCTCGAATCGATTCAGGCTGTGTGAAGTATTCGGGGTTCTCGTCATAGAAGGCCTTGGCTTCCCCCTCGGACACGTCCACTTTTCCGCCGAATTCCTTCTCCACAAATTTCTGGACAGCCAGATTCATTTTGATCCGGGACTTCACAGTGACTTCAGAAAGGTGATCCTCTGCCATGCTGTCTTTGAAAGCTTGTTCATTAGGATACTGCTTCTTGAGTCCGTCGAGCTGTTCATTCACCTGAGCGTCATCGATGACAACGCCTTTTTTCCGGCTCTGCTGATAGAGGAGTTCCCTGTCAACCAGGTTTTCCAGAACCATCTTTCTCGCTTCCATCATCATGTCAGGCCTGATGACCTGGCCTGTGGTTGCGAGAAGGCGCTGCTGGTGGTAGAGGAGTCCACGATTAACTTCCTCTTCCTGGATCACCACGCCATTGACAATGGCTGCTTTTCCTGCGGTGGAGGTCTTTTTTTCGGCCGTATCGGCATGAAGTGGCCACATCAGGGTGGCCCCCAGAAAAAATGATAGTCCGATAAATAGGGATTTTGCTTTCATAAGGCTTTCAGTATGTTCCTTTCTTTGTTAGTTCGCAGCGAGATTCCTGGCAAGATCTGTCGCCTCTTTCACGATGCGGTCGAAAAGTTCCTTGATGGCGGGAATGTCATGGACAAGGCCAATCCCCTGGCCGCAGGGCAGAATCCCTGCATCCAGATCTCCCGTGTCATACAGGCGTTTTGCATGCTCTCCGGCCACCACTTTCAGGATCTCTGCAACGTCCGCCTGGGCAGTTTCCAACTCTACGCACTTCTTTGCTGCTGCATTGATCCAGGCCCTGTGAGTGGCTCCCAGGGACCTCAGAATCAGCATGGTGTCCAGTTCGCTCGCCTCCACCAGCGCTTCCTTCACCCTGGGATGGATGGGCGCCTCCTGGGTGGCGAGAAGCCGGGTCCCGATGATGACCCCTTGAGCTCCCAGGGCAAGGGCCGCCAGGAATCCTCTGCCGTCTGAAATGCCTCCGCCGCCGATCACGGGCACCCTGACGGCCTCTGCAATTCTTGGCACAAGGACCATCGTCCCGATGTCCAGTTTGCCCGTGGCGCCGCCGTTTTCATATCCAACCACCGTGATGATGTCTGCACCCAAGTCCTGGACTTTAAGGGCATAGCGAAGACCAACGCACTTGTGGATCCATGTCATGCCTGCTTCCTTGAAACGGACACAAAGGTCTTCCGGCGCATGGTGACCGGAGGTCTCCACGATTTTCACTCCCTTTTTGATCATCACATCGAGATACTCGTTGTTGTCGATGGGGACAAGTACAGGGAAGAAATTGAGGTTTACCGCAAAGGGCTTGTCCGTGAGCTCCATGAGACGGTCCACGGCCTGTGCGAACTCATCAGGGCTCTTGTAGAGGGCAGAGGCAAGCACTCCAAGACCTCCGGCATTCGATATGGCTGCTGTGAACTCGGGCGTGGTGACCCACATCATGGTTCCACCGACAATCGGGTACTTGATGCCCAGCTTCTCAGTAACTTTGGTCTGAAACATGGCAGGTCTCCCAGGACAAGAGCATTTTTTCTTGAAGAAGATAGGCGGAAAGCGTTTTTGGTGTCAAGTATTTACCACGCGAAAAATATGAAGCCTTCCCTGGTTCGGAAGGCGTTCCAAGACCTCCCTCTCCCTTGAGGGAGAGGGCCGGGGTGAGGGTGTAAGGGCTTGAATCCCAACCCCCTCACCTAGCCTCTCCCCCTCTAGGGGGAGAGGAATTGTGGGTTGTCGGATAGGCTCTGGGCTCGTGTTATTTTTTCCTGAACGGAAGACCTTTCAAAATATCTTTTGTCATTTCCTGTGAGGACTGCCCGCCCTGGGAGGCATCCTTGGGCCCAAGCAGGCGATCCTGGATCGTCTTTTCGAGAACTCCTTTCATGTCAGGCGCAAAACTCGGTGAGCTGAAGGTTCCTGTGACCAGGATAGGAACGGTGATCCCCTCCCTCTGCTTGGTGTCTCCCTGACCTTTGAGTGATCCTACGAACTTGGTTTCAACCCTCAAATCGAGCGACTCATCCACAAGGTTCGCCTTGCCGGTTGCTTGGAGGCGAAGAAGCGGTGAAGTCATGGTCGTCCCTGTCGTGTTCACAAGGCCTTTCGTGATGGTGAATGGAGCGTTGAGTTCCGAGAAATCGGTCTTGGATTTCTGTCCCACATCTTTAGACAAGCCAACCATGGCTTTCGCGTCCCTGGCCATGCCGGCCAGATCTATTCCCTTAATGGCTCCGTCCGTGAACAGGAACTGTCCTTTGCCGTCAAGAGTCTTTTTGATGGTATCCGGATCATCTCCTTCCATCTGGATGGAAGCGTCGGCATTTGCAGTTCCCTCCAGAAAATCTTTTTTCAACACGTCCTGCAGCAGCGGCCCGGCCTGAACCCCTTTTGTCTGGAAATCAACGTTGGTCCTGGGCACATCTTGTCGGACGTCCAGTGTGCTTTTCGCAGACACTCCTCCCTGGTACACCTTGGCTGTCAGAGGGTCAACATGGAAGATGCCATTTTTTCCGGTGACCTTGAGGTTCACATCCTGGACCTTGGCTCCCATGGCCGTGAGCATCCCAACTTTGACCGTTCCATTGACGACCATTTTTCTGAGCGGCGCGTAGTCTGTCTTCTTCGACGCAGCCGGGGCGCCTTTTCCCTTTTCCTCCTTGGCCGCACCTTTGGGGGAGGACGGAGGCAGGTAGCGATCCACATTGATTTTGTCCAGGTTGAAGTCAAAGGCCACATCCGGCTTTGAAAACTCCTTGGCGCTGAGGGAAAAGCCTAATTTTGACTCATCCAGGTCCAGCGCTCCCTGCGAGAGAGAAACCCTGTCAGGGCTCCCCTTTAAAATCGCTTTCAAGCCCACCCGGGTCAGGGCTTCGGGATCGCTTGTGGCCAATGGAAAGGGTTTTCCCATGGCAGAGAAAACTTTGCGGGGAGAAAAAGGGTTCACCTGAAGGCCAAGATCAAATTGCTGTGTGGCGGCCACCACATTTCCTTTCAAACTCACATTCACCTCTTTGAAGGCCTTGAGCGTCACATCCAGAGGGATTTTTGCAGCGGCAAATTCCCTGCCCACAGGGCCCAAAGTTCCTTCAACCGACAGGGGCTGGTTGTCCAAAAGGGCTGTCAGCATCAAGCGTATCGGCCGGTCCAGAGAGACATCTTGAAGAGTCAGCGTGAGCCCGGAAACCTCCTTTTTTTCTCCTGTCCCCTGATCCAGGTAGAGGAAAGAGGCATTTCTTATGGCAAACTCACCCACCTCGATCGATTTGAGAGGGAACGCGCCCTCTGTTTTCTCTTCCGGTTTTCTGGTCGTATCTTTAGGAGGAGCAGGAGGAGCCTTGTCCGGGGTTTTCCCGATCCCTTCCCAGTTTCCGCGCCCTTCTTTATTTTTTTCAATGTTCAGCCTGAGCCCGTCCACCACGAATCGCTTGACCTGGAAATCCTTAGAAATCAGGGGAAGCAACTTGACCTCCACATCAAAGGATTTGACGTAAAGAAAATCCTTTTCCTTGTACCCGGGAGGATTTCCCAGATGAAGGTCGGATAGAGCTACCATAGCCCACGGGAACAATGAGAGGCGGAGATCTCCTCCAATAGTGAAAGGCCGACCCGTGGTCTGAGCAACCTGCTTCTCAATCTCAGGTTTGTACTTCTGGATATCAATAAAGTGGGGAACAATCAGCAGAAGGGCTATAACCAGAACAACGAGTCCCACAACAATTCCGAGGATCCATTTGATCGCCTTCATAGTTCTCCTCCTGGGAACAAACGATGGTGCAATATAAGTCCCTTTCAGCACCCTGGCAAGAACTCCTGTTTTCAGAGAGATAACGATTGGTTTCTTTTATGATTGATCGGGCTTCCTAAGTTTTGTAAACTATCGCACCAGATGCGCTACGGGGGAGAACACCGAGGAATCATAAGAAGTAAAATCAAACGAAAGGAGAAGCGGAAATGGCTATTACCAGTGTGAAAGACGTTTTCGGCGGCATGCCGGCGAGCTTTAACGCCGCCGCTGCCAAGGGGATGAATGCGACCTTCCAGTTCGAGATCACGGGGGAGGGCGGCGGTTCATGGAATGTGAACGTGAAGGACGGCACCTGCCAGGTGCAGGATGGGAAACACAGCGCTCCCACCGTGACCCTGACCATGGCGAGCGACACGTGGCTTGGCATCGTGAACAAGCAGGTCAATGCCATCCAGGCTTTCATGGGCGGCAAGCTCAAGCTCACCGGGAACATGATGCTCGCTCAGAAAATACAGGATCTGTTCAAGTTCTAACCCCGGCCCGCTGGCATAAGCGGATAAAACTGGGGTCAGTGGGAAGCCCTCCTGATGGTGCAGCACTATCTTGAAGGGCTTCCTATCACCCGCCTCACCTGATCTCAACACCCTCCAGTTCGGCCTTGATCGACTGTGAAATTCCTCTTGCCATTGTGTAACAAACGTCTTACAATTTAGACAGAGCGAGGTGAGGTAAAATGGCAAGAACAGCACTGATCAATGCCCGGACAGAACCGGATCTAAAAGAGGAAGTCGAGGGCATCTTGAAAAAACTGGGGCTCTCCACAACCGAAGCGATCAATATCTTCTTTCATCAAGTTAAGATGAGAAAAGGGTTGCCCTTCCCCGTGGAAATCCCCAATGAAGAGACCCTGAAAACCTTTAGAGATAGTGAGGCCGGCAAAGGGTTGGTAGAATGCAAGGACGCCGATGATATGTTCAGGAAATTGGGTGTGTGATGAGGATCCCCTCTTACACCAATCGGTTTAAGAAGGATCTGAAGCTCATGGTGAGGCGCGGGAATGATCTCGATAACATTAAACGCGTGATTCGTGACTTAGTCGAGGAAAAAGTCCTTGCCCCAAAATACCGGGATCATGTTCTGATCGGCAATTTCAAAGCCCGACGGGAATGTCACATCGAGCCAGACTGGTTGCTGATCTATCGTCTTGACGAATCTCGTATCATCTTCGAACGCACCGGCACCCACGCGGATTTGTTCAAGTAAAGAAAACGATTTCAAAAAGCCTTATTTGCCCTCTATGCGGTGATGCTAGGCTTCGCATACGCCGCAGCGGACGCACTCCCCGACATGGCAGATGTCCGACTCTTCTCCCTTGATGGCCAGTTGGTATTCCTTGATGAGGTGATCCTTGGTGATTCCGTGATCGATGAAATCCCACGGAAGCTTCTCGTCCAACCCCTTGGGCCGGTAGACGAAAAAATCCGGGTTGATCTCACTCTGAACCAAGGCCTTTGACCAGTCTTCACCCTGAACATGGGAGAGAAGAAGCATGGAAGCCACACGCCGATCCCCCAGAGAGAGCAGCGACTGCACATAAGCCCACTTGGGCAGGTCGAAACTCACCTTAAGGCCGCCTTCACGGCCAAGCGCTTTTTTCAGCCACTTCTGTTTCTCCTTGAGGCTCTGCACCGTGTCCATGGGGAACCATTGGAAAGGGGTGAAGGGTTTAGGGACGAAGCAGTTGATGCTCAGCTTAATTTGTCTCATCCTGCCCCTCGTTGTGGCCTCCTTGACGAGGTGGTGCTTGATGGCCTTGACCATTTCCAGCACCTCGCTCACATCCTCTCTGGTCTCTGTTGGAATACCGATGAGGAAGTAGAGCCTCAGGCTGAAGTCTCCTGCAGCCCCAATCACGCGCACCGCCTCAAGGATCTGGTCCCGGCTCAAGTGCTTGTTGACAACCTTTCGCAACCGCTCGGACCCTGCTTCCGGAGCGATGGCCACGGTTCTCTGCCCCACATCTCTCAGGTGTTCGACAAGGGTTTGCGTCAAGGAGTCCGCCCTCAGCGAAGACACGGAGAAACGGCCTCCTTCCCTGAGAATGAGACCCGTGATTTCCTCAATGCCGGGGATATCGGAAACGCATGCACTCAGGAGGCCGACAGACCTATCCTTCTTCAGGACTTCGGTCACTCTGGCGACGAGGGATGACTTCTCATGGACTCTGGGAGGCCGGTAAACGTAACCGGCAGCGCAGAACCGGCAGGACCGGGTGCAGCCCCTCCCGAGTTCAATGAGCACGCGGTCGGCAAATTCCGACTCGGGCGTGAGCAGGGTGGAGGTTCTGACCGGCATCTCAGCAAGCTCCGGCCGGAGAACTTTGATCTTTTCCGGCACCGCGGGGTCCAGCGGTTCTCTGGATTGGATCGTCCCGTCCTTGTGATAGTCGATGCGGTAAAGAGAGGGAACGTAGAGGGACTTCACGGCACCGGCAAGGACCCTGAGGGCTTCTTGCCGAACCACGGAATGGGTCTTGATCTCTCGGAAAGCCACCAGAAAGTCTTCCAGGGTTGCCTCTGCTTCCCCCAGAAGAAAAAAGTCAAAAAAAGGAGCGAGCGGCTCAGGATTGAGAAAGGTCGTGATTCCGCCTGCCATGACAAAAGGGTGAACATCCTCGCGGTCTTCCGAGAGATAAGGGATTTTGCCGAGGGAAAGTATTTTCAGAATGTTGGGATAGTCGTTTTCAAAGGAAAGAGAGAAGGCAACCAGGTCGAACCGGCGAAGCGGGGAAAAGGACTCCATGGAGAGAAGTCCCTTTCCCGCTTCAACCCAGAGGGGCATTTCTTTGCCTTCGGGGAGGAAGACTCGTTCTGCAACCACATCCTCTCTTTGATTGAGAAGAGAGTAAACCACCTGAAATCCAAGGTTCGACATGCCGATGCGGTAGGCATTGGGGTAAACGAGAGCTACCGAGATTCGGCCGCCCCAGTCCTTTCGCACTGCCCCCTTTTCCAGGGCAAGCCTTGCCTGGTAAAGGAAGGAAAGCTTGTCGGACACGTCTCCATCACCTTCGATCAATCCGCCTTTGCTCTCAGAAAGGTGGGATAATCGAGATTCTCTTTAAAGAACCCCTTTTTGAAAAAGCTCCTCTTGGGCTGGGGCTCCTCTTTTTCTCTGTGAAGGGTTGTGGAAGACCCTCCCGGCGCCACCCGCTGAAACGTGGGGACATCCAGATTTTCGCCGTTCGATCCCCGCACCGTCCAGGGGTCTTTGGCGTCGTCAGGAGTGACATCGCGGAGCTTGACGACCTTTTCCTTCTTCTCCGGCTCCTTGTCAATGCCCGTGGCGATAACCGTGATCTGGACCTCGTCGCCCATGTTATCATCAAAGACAACACCCCAGAAGATTTCCGCCTCGCTATCCACTTCCCCCTTGATGAAGTTAGACGCCTCGTCGATCTCTTCCATGGTCATGTCCGCCGGCCCGGTAATGTTCATGAGAAGGCCCCTGGCGCCGTGGACGGAAATGTCTTCCAGAAGAGGGCTGTTGATCGCCTGCTTGGCCGCTTCCGTAGCCCTGTTCTCTCCTTTGGCTCTGCCCGTTCCCATGATGGCGGTCCCCATCTGCTCCATGACTTTCTTCACATCCGCAAAATCCAGATTGATGAAGCCGCTGCTCATGATGAGATCGGAAATCCCTTTGACCGCGTTGAGAAGCACCTCGTCCGCGCGGACAATGAGCTCCCTGAAAGTGCTGCTCTTGGTTCCCACGGCCTTGAGCCGCTCATTGGGGATGATGATCAGGGTGTCCACTTCCTTCTTGAGTTTATCGATCCCCTCCAGACCACGCCTCATCCGTTTGTCTCCTTCAAACTTGAAGGGCTTGGTCACCACCGCCACAGTGAGGGCGCCGATCTCCTTGCACTGCCGGGCCACCACAGGGCAGGCTCCGGTCCCTGTCCCGCCACCCATTCCTGCGGTGATGAAGACCATGTCCGCCCCCTTGACCGCCTCTTTGATCTCGTTCGCATTTTCTTCGGCAGACAGGCGGCCGGTCTCTGGATCAGCCCCGGCCCCCAGGCCCTTGGTGACCGATACCCCGAGCTGGATCTTGTGGGAACAGCTCGATCGCTCCAGAGATTGGATGTCCGTGTTGGCTGTGAAGAATTCAACTCCCCTCAGCTTGGCGGCAATCATGTTGTTAATGGCATTGCCGCCAGCCCCTCCAATGCCGACGACTTTGATCCTGGCTGCATAACCTTCTTTTTCTTCTACAAATTGAAATTTCATGAATGTCCCTCCTTTTTTTTCCCCCTTAGGCGTTTCAGACGACCTCTTTGAACCACTTTTTCATTCGTTCCATAACCCGTCCAAAAATATTGCTGTCTCTTATCCTGAATTTCTTCCCCTCCTTTGCTCTTCTTGCGCCGTAAAGCACCAGTCCTACGGCGGTGGCATACATGGGCTTGTTGACAATCTCCACCAATCCGTTGATTCCCTGGGGATATCCCGTGCGAGCCGGGACGTTGAAGATTTGCTCAGCAATCTCCGGGACCCCGGGCAGCTCCGCCGACCCGCCTGTGATGACGACCCCTGAATTGATCATGTTGTCATATCCGGCTCGAACCAGCTCTTCCTGGACAAGGGTGAAGACTTCTTCCACTCTCGGTTCCAGGATCTCGCCGAGAATCTGTCTCGACAATACTCTTGGTTTTCTCCCTCCCACTCCGGGAACCTCGATCGTTTCATCCTTACCGATCATTGAGGACAGAGCGCAGCCATACTTGATCTTGATCTTTTCCGCCTCCACCTTGGGTGTCCTCAGGCCGATGGAAATATCATAGGTTAGGTTGTCGCCTCCCAGAGCCAGCACCGAGGTGTGCTTGATCGTGCCGCGAGAGAAGACCGCCAGATCCGTTGTTCCTCCGCCGAAATCCACCAGCGCGACCCCAAGATTGCGCTCCTCATCCGAAAGGACCGCCTCATTGGAAGCGAGGGATTCGAGCACAATGTCGCACACATCCAGGCCTGCCCGGTTGGCGCACTTGATGATGTTCTGGGCCGAAGTCACGGCTCCTGTGACGATATGGATCTTTGCTTCCAGTCGAACGCCGGCCATGCCCAAGGGATCCAGGATGCCGTCCTGTTCATCCACAATGAATTCCTGGGTAAGCACATGGATGACCTCGCGGTCCATGGGAATGGCCACCGCGCTTGCCGCTTCGATCACCCGGTCAATGTCTTTTGCGGTCACCTCTCTTTCCTTGAGCGCAATCACCCCGTGACTATTGAATCCTTTGATATGGCCACCGGCAATTCCCGCGTACACAGAGCTGATTTCACAGCCGGCCATGGTCTCCGCCTCTTCGATGGCCTCTTTGATGGAGTTGACCGTCTTCTCGATATTCACCACCACGCCCTTTCGAAGACCCTCGGAGGGGTGGCTTCCGATGCCGATGATCTCGATACCGTCCTGCCGGAGTTCACCGACCACAGCGCACACCTTGGTGGTACCGATATCGAGACCTACGATGATTTCACCTGCCATTTTCCAACCTCATAAACCGCATTCCCTGGTGCCTGGCGCTGGGCTTTGCCCGCATCCCGCACGGAATCAGTAGACAGTAGGGAGTAGGCAGTAAGCAGAAAAAGATGCTGTCTACTTCATACTGCTTACTCCCTACTGAACACAGCCGCTCTGGAAAGGACACCTCCTGGACCGGCCCCGAAAACTTGCGAGTAGGTTTTGAACTCATTGCAGACAAGGACTCTACCCTTTCTTGAATGACACCACCGCTCCTTCGCCGTAATTCAGGTGAATGGCTTTCACCGTTTGGATCCGACCGGTGCTGTTCAGATGCTCCACGACCTTCTTGAGCTCCTCCATCTTGGATTCCAGGTTCTGCATTCTCAGCTTGACCGCAGCAGGCAGAAAAGAGAAATAGAGAGACACGTCCCCGTCTTTCCTCACGTGGATTTCAGAGAGGTTCTTCAAGGACCAGGGATCCTTCCCGGATTCCAGAATCTGGAGGAGCTGAAGGGAAAAACCCACCTGCTTTTCCCTGTCCACCTCGTCCGACGAAACACCGGTAATAATCGGGAAATCCAGCGCCTCGTCCGGTCCGACCTCCTTGAACATTTTCCCAAACCGGTTCATGTAGTAGAGCTTTCCCGCAGCCACGAGCGCCCGGGGTTCTTCTTTCTCAACGCGGATCAGCAGGGCATGAGGAAACTGTTTCTCCACCTCTACCGCACGGACCCAGGGGTGCTTTTCCAGTTTTTCCTGAACGTCATCGACGTTGATCGCCAGAAGACTGAGTTCAAAGCTCAACCCGGACATCTCTTGGAGTTCCTTTTTCATTCCCTCATCCACACCCGCGATCTCCACCTGTTCCAGACGGATATAAGGAGAGGTCAGCAGATAACTGTAAAGAGTCACGAAGAGAAGGCTGATGCCCGCCAGGCCCGTCAGGAGCGCCGAGATCTTCAAACCCCAGGACCCCACAGAGCGGGTCGTTCTCCAGAGTTCTGAAAACCGGCCTCCGTTCTTTCTCTTCACGTTCTGCTGTTTGAGGATGGTTTTTCGCTTCATGGATTTCCCCTAACTGCTCAGGTGTTTAGGCTGAAGACTGAAGCGCAATAATGATCTTCCATGACCCACTCACCTGCCAACGTGTCCAAACGATCTTGGCTTTGTGTGATCGCGCATGCCTTTTCCTTCAATCTATCTACCTTCAGTCTATCTACCTGAGTCGTTACGATTTCCCATCCGTCTAGTCCCCGACCACCTTGATTTCAGGCTCTAGGTCGACGCCTGTTTGCTCTCTCACCTTTTTCCGCGCCATCTCCATGAGGGTAAGAATATCCTCCGCTCTGGCGCCTCCCACATTCATGATCACATTGGCGTGCTGGTCGGAGATCATGGCGCCCCCGATTCTCTTTCCTTTCATTCCGGCCATCTCCAGGAGCCTCCCTGCATAGTCATGGGGAGGATTCCTGAAAACGGAGCCGGCGCTCGGATAGTCCAGCGGCTGGGTGGCTTTCCGTCTCTCAAGATAGTCCCGAACCCTTTCGGCTATGGCCTGCGGAAGATCCTGCGTCACCTTGAACAGCGCCCCCACCACCACGGACCCGCTTGGAAGAACGGCCTTCCTGTAGCCGAACTCGATCTCTGATCGGTTCTTGGTAACCCTTTCTCCATCGGCCCTCATGATCTCGATGCTCGACACCACGTCGCCTGTGCTCTTTCCCCAGGCTCCGGCGTTCATGGCCACGGCCCCGCCCACGGTGCCTGGGATACCGGCGAGGAATTCGAGGCCAGCCAACCCCTCCCGGCGGCAAAAACGCACAAGCTCTGAGAGACCCAGACCTCCTCCGGCGTGGATCGTGCCCTCTTTTTCTTCAATTCCTTCCAGCGCGCCCTTGAGAAGCAGGGCCATGCCTTTGAGGCCCGCGTCTTTCACCAGGATATTGCTCCCCTTCCCCACGACCAGGTAAGGGAGGCTTTCTCTCCTTGCAAAGGAAAGCAACTCTTTCAGTTGCAGGAGGTCCTTTACAGCGCACAGGGCTTCCGCCTTTCCTCCCACACGGAAGGTGGTGTACGGCCCCATGGGGCAATCAAAGTGAGTGGTTTTGTCCAGGATCTTGATCAATTCTCTTTTCTGTCTCTCATCCATGTGCTCTGTGAATTTAGGTTTCTTCTTTCGGATCTATCAAGCATTAAACTGAAAACCGTTTTCACTGCCTTTCTGTCATTCCCGCGGAGGCGGGAATCCAGTATCTTCAGCTCCTTCTGGACTCCCGCCTGCGCGGGAGTGACGATCTAAAGGCCGCTCAAGCTCCTGCAAGTTTCTCAAGCAAACGTTCTCCCACGTGATAGATGTCCCCTGCGCCAAGAGTCATCACCACATCACCCCTTTGGACGCGCTCCAGCAGGACCCGGAGGATTTCATCGTGATCCTCGCAGAGAACCACATCCCTGTGACCATGGTCCTTGATTCCCTGCTGAAGACTCTGCGCGTCCACCCCTTCAATCGGTTTCTCTCCGGCCGCGTAGAGGGGCGCCAGGATCAACACGTCAACCTGATTGAAGCACGTCATAAAGCGATCATAGAGCAAATGGGTTCTCGTGTACCGGTGGGGCTGAAACACCACCACGAGCCTTCTGTCCGGCCAGCACTCTTTAGCCGTCAGGAGTGTCGCGGCGATCTCCGTGGGATGATGGCCGTAGTCGTCAAGGACCAGGATTCCCTTTTTGTCTCCCTTGATCTGGAAGCGCCGGGCCAGCCCTCCCAGATGGCGCAGTCCCTTCCGAATATCCTCCATGGACACATCGAGTTCGAGACCCACCCCTATCGCTGCAAGGGCGTTGAGAACGTTGTGATTCCCCGGCCTGTCCACCACCACCTCCCCGATGGAGGCATTGTGATGAAGGACTTCAAAGCGGGTTTCCATTTCGCCCCGCACCATGTCTCTGGCCCTCAAATCCGCCTGGGAACTCATGCCGTAAGTAAGGTACCTCTTCTTGAGAAGGGGAATGACCCCCTGGATTTCTTCATTGTCGAGACAGAGCACCGCTTGCCCGTAAAAGGGGATTTTGTTGATGAATTCCACAAAGGCTTTTCGAATCGCCTCAATGTTTCCATAGTGGTCCAGATGCTCGTAATCGATATTGGTGACCACAGCGATGGTGGGAGAAAGAATCATGAAAGACCCATCACTTTCGTCGGACTCTGCGACCAGGATGTCTCCCTGGCCGAGCTTTGTGTTAGAACCTCCCCAGATGTCGAGCCTGCCGCCGATGACCACGGTCGGATCCAGGTTTCCGCAGGTCAAAATCGAGGCGATCATCGAGGTCGTCGTCGTTTTCCCGTGGGCGCCGGCAACCGATATGCCGTATTTCAGGCGCATAAGCTCAGCGAGCATCTCCGCTCTCGGGATCACGGGAATGTATTTTTCCTTGGCCTCCAAGACCTCCGGGTTATCCTTGGCCACCGCCGAGGAGTAGACCACCACGTCCGCCCCTTCGATGTTCTCCCTCTTGTGGCCTGGGAAGATTTTCCCGCCCAGTCCGGCCAGGCGGGCGGTGACCGGCGACGCCTTGAGGTCGGAACCGCTCACCTCATACCCGAGGTTGAGAAGGAGTTCCGCAATCCCGCTCATCCCTATGCCGCCGATGCCCACAAAATGAATGTGTTTTGTTTTTCCAAAAATCTTCATGATGGAACGAGTTCCAGCAGCAGATCGGCAATCCTCTGCGCCGCATCGGGTTTTGAAACACGCTTTGCCGCCTGCCCCATTCTTTCAAGAGCACCCCTGTTCTCCATGTATTTCATGATCCGATCGGCCAGAACTTCTCCGGTCAGGTTTTCCTGCAAGATCATCTCCGCTGCTCCTGCCTCCACAAGAACCTGCGCATTGGTCTCCTGATGTCTGTTCGCCGCAAAAGGATAGGGAATCAGCAGGGAGGGTTTCCCCATGGCGGCCATCTCGAAAACAGCTCCTGCTCCTGCCCTGCTCACCACCAGGTCCGCCTCTCTATAAGCTCCGGCCATGTCATGAATGAAAGGAGTCACCTCTCCCTCAAGACCCTTTTCCTTGTAAAGGGCGGTTATTTCTTGATAACCGAGTTCTCCTGTTTGATGGATGACCCGGCATGGCTTGTTCCTTTTGTTCAGTATCGTCAGGGCCTCCACGAAGGCTTCATTAATCGACCGGGCCCCCTGACTCCCTCCCACCACCGCCACGGTGAAGGACCTGCCGTTGCGGCCGGGAAGCGTCTCCTGCGTGACAAATTCCGCACGGATGGGATTCCCTGTGAGATAAATCGAACCGCCGCAAAAGTGGTTGCGGCTTTCTTCAAATGAAATGAAGACCCGGTTCACCACGCGGCAGAGCAGTCGGTTCGTGACCCCTGGAAAGGAGTTCTGCTCATGGATGGCCGAGGGAACGCCCATCACCCTGGCGGCAAGGCACACCGGACCGGCCGAGTAACCTCCCACGCCCAACACAAGGTGCGGTGAAAACCCTCGGATGATCCACAGGGACTCCACAAGACTCCAGGGGAGTTTGAAAGCGACCAAAGCCCCCTTGAGCAGGCCTCTCCCTTTCATCCCTTCAACGGCGATGGAGGTCTGACGAAACCCTGCCTTTCTCAATACCTCGGATTCCATCCTGCGTTTGCCCGTCACAAAAAGAACCTCCGCCCTTTTGAACCGTCTGGATATCTCCTTGGCCACTGCCACCCCTGGAAAGAGATGGCCCCCTGTGCCTCCTCCTGCCACCAGAACCCGAATCTCCTTTTTCGCCTCGTCCTCCAGAGTCTCTATCTCCTTGAAGAGATGTTCAGAAGAATGCCGACGCTCACAAGACTGACCACCAGGGAGGATCCTCCATAACTGATGAAGGGGAGCGTCAAACCCTTGGTCGGCAGCAGACCCATGACCACACCCATATTGATCATCACCTGAAGACCCAGAAACGAGGTGATTCCAAGCGCGAGATAGCTGCTGTAAAGATCCGGGGCATGGAGGGCCACCTGGATTCCGCGCATCACCAAAAGGCCGAAGAGGATCACAATCACCGCAATACCGATGAGACCCAGTTCTTCCGCCACGATGGAGAGGATGAAATCCGTGTGGGGTTCGGGAAGATAGAAAAGCTTCTGCTTGCTGTTTCCAAGGCCCACTCCCAGGACCCCGCCTGAGCCGATGGCCAGAAAAGAGTGAATGATCTGGAACCCAAGGCCCTGCGGGTCATCCCACGGGTTCAAGAACGCCCACCACCTTTTGAGCCGATAATCCGCTTTGTGAACCAACCACAAGACCGCCGGTAAAGACAGCAACATGAGACCGACGAGGTGCAGCACGTTGACTCCTCCCACAAAGAGGAGAATCACAAGCCAGCATCCAATGATGATGGTCGTTCCCAGGTCAGGCTGGAGCAGAATGAGCCCCATGAAGGCCCCTGCAACGACCAGATGAGGCACCAGCCCGTTCGAAAAGGAACTCATGGCCGGGCCTTTCTTGGCAATGGAGTAAGCCACATAGAAAGCGAGCGCCAGTTTGGCAAGTTCCGAAGGCTGGAAGGAGAAACCGGCAACGCGGAACCAGCGCGAGGCGCCACCGACCTTGGCCCCCACTCCCGGCACCAGGAGGAGCATCAAAAGGAACAGGCTGATGCCGAGGAGGGGATAGACCAAACGCGGATAGACCGTGCTCGGGATGTTTTTTGTGAAGATCATGAAACAAACACCCACAAGGCAGAACATGCCCTGTCTCTTGAGAAAATAGTAACTGTCCCCCATCCTGTGCTCGGCAAGAAAGGAACTGGCGCTGTAAATGGCCACAAGCCCCAATCCGAGAAGAAGCAGGGTCGGGACCAGCAGCAGGTAGTCATACTCAAGATATTTCTTCTTCGTCTCATCCATGCCGCAGACCTTCGACCGCTTCTTTAAACGCTCTGCCTCTGTGTGCGTAGTCCGTGAACAGGTCAAAGCTGGAACAGGCCGGGGCCAGAAGAACCACATCGTGAGGCTTTGCCACGGAAAAGGCCTTGGTCACAGCGTCTTGCATGTCGCCCACCGTGGCAAAGGGGATCCGGCCTTCAAAGGCTTCTGCCATGAGCGGCTTCGATTCTCCCATGAGAAACGCTTTTTTCACCCTTCCCTTGGCCACTCTCACCAGAGGCGCATAGTCGCCCCCTTTGTGACGACCCCCGGCGATCAGGAGGATGGGCCGATCAAAACTGGCAACGGATCGAATGGCTGCATCCACGTTGGTTGCCTTGGAGTCATCATAGAAGTCCACTTCCCTGATGCGGCCCGAAAATTCCAGGCGATGGGGAAGCCCCTGAAAGTGATCCATGGTGCGCTGAATCACCGGGGGTTCCACGTTCAGAGCCAGGCCGGCCAGAGCCCCGGCCATCATGTTCTCCACATTGTGCTTTCCAGGAAGAGTGCATTTCTGAAGATCAAAGGTGTGGCTTTCCTTGCCCGCTAAGCCGGCCCTGATTCCCTTTCCTTCCACAAAAGCCAAGCGGTGATCTTTCTTCTTCATACCGTACCGCAGAACGGAAACGTCCCTTTGGGGCGCAAAGGAGGACAGAATCTCATCGTCGTCATTCAGGATCGCGAAATCCCCGGAAACTTGATGCTTGAAAATCTTCAGCTTGGATTGAATGTAAGCCTCGTAATTCGGATACCGGTCGAGATGATCCGGAGAAATATTAAGCAAGACCGCGACAAGGGGACTAAAGCCCTCCATCGTGTCCAGCTGAAAACTGCTCACTTCCACCACGGCAACATCCGCCTTTGAACGGCCGGCAACATAATCGATGAGCGGCGTGCCGAGGTTCCCTCCTACGAACACCTTGTGTCCCGCATTCTGCAGCAAGGATCCAAGAAAGGCCGTGACCGTGGACTTGCCGTTTGTTCCGGTGACCGCCACAATCGGTGTGTGAATGATCTGTACCGCCAAATCCATTTCTCCTGTCACGGGAATTCCTTTTTCCTTTGCAGCCGCCAGAGGTGCGAGATTTAGAGGAACTCCGGGGCTCACAACGATCCGCTCGGCGCGGATAAAGGTGTCTATCGTGTGCCCGCCTGTTTCCAGCGTCACCCCCAGGTTCCGCATCTCCTGAACCATGCCCGGCTCCAGATCCGTCTCCTTCTTCATGTCACTGACCGTGACCAGGGCCCCTGCGCGCACAAGATACCGGACGACCGAAAGGCCTGATTTACCAAGACCGACCACAAGAAACTTTTTCTTGGTCAAAAGCATGGGTGTGCACAAAATTCCTTTCGATCAACAGCCACTAGAGCATTGGAGTACTGGAGTAATGGAGTATTGGAGTAATGAAAAATCATTAGACCCATCACTCCATTTTTCGACTGCTGCCTTTTTTCTTTCCCGCAGTACTCCATCACTCCAGTACTCCAGCCCTTCTACCTCAACTTCAGCGTGCTTATGGACAAGAGCGCCAGCACGATCGCGATGATCCAGAAACGGACCGTTACTTTGGCTTCCGGCCACCCTTTGAGTTCAAAATGGTGGTGCAGAGGGGCCATTCGAAAAATCCTCCGGCCTCCGGTCATCTTGAAATAGGCCACCTGAAAGATGACCGAGAGGGTTTCCACAACAAAAATACCTCCCACCAGGATGAGCACGATTTCCTGTTTGGTCATGACCGCCACGGTTCCCAGCACCGCCCCGAGCGGCAGGGACCCCACATCGCCCATGAAGAGATCCGCAGGATGTGCGTTGTACCAGAGAAAACCGAGTCCGGCGCCCACGACCGCTCCGCAGAGCACAGAAAGTTCTCCTATTCCGGCGACATAGGGAATCCCGAGGTAGTTGGCAATCCTCACGTGCCCTGCCAGGTAGGCAAAGATCAGGTAGCTTGAAAAGGCAATGATAATGGGCCCTATGGCAAGTCCATCAAGCCCGTCCGTGAGATTCACCGCATTGGATGAACCGACAATGATGAAGATCGCCAGCGGGATATAGACGATCCCGAGGTCCGGGGTGACATTTTTCAAAAAAGGGAGATTGAGGCGGCTGTCAAAGCCCGGGGACAGGTAAAGACTCAGCGCCACCACAAAGGCTGCAAGAACCTGCAGGGTAAACTTCGCCCTCCCGCTCAGGCCCTTGCTGCTTTTGCGAACCTTTTTCAAGTAATCGTCCACAAATCCTATACCCCCAAAACAGCAGAGAACAAAGAGCACCAGCCACACATAGAGGTTGTCGAGGTCCCCCCAGAGAAGGGTGGTCACGATGACCACAGGAAGAAGGAGGCAACCTCCCATGGTCGGAGTGCCTGCTTTGCCCTTGTGGTTTGCCGGCCCGTCCTCCCGGATATGCTGGCCCACTTGCATCTCTCTGAGTTTGCGGATGACCCAATCGCCTGAAATAAAGAGGATGACGAGCGCAAAAAGAGTCGCCAGGATCGTCCTGAACGTGATGTATCGAAAAACGTTCAGCGACGAAATCTCGGTGTGGAAGAAGTAGATCAGTTTATAGAGCATGGATTATCATCCTCTTTCAGGTTCTTCCCGCTCTTCACGCATTCTCCTTGAGCCTGTCGGCCACCCGGTCAAGCCCTGTCCTGCGGGAGGCCTTCAGCAAGACCAGGTCCCCCGGTTTCATCACTTCTAAGATCTTCGCCCCCATCTCCTGATGATCCTTGACATGAATCGCTCTTTCCAGCGGATAACCTTTGTGGAGTGCTCCCCGAATCATCTCAGGCGCATGGTCGCCCAGGGCCACGAACCAATCCGCTCCAGCCTGTGCAACCATTTCCCCTGCTTCCACATGCCCCGGCACGGTCTCGTCTCCCAGTTCGAGCATTTCCCCGAGCCCCACGATGACCTTTCTGCCCTGCGGCGCAAGCGCTCTGAGGGATTCAAGGGCTGCCCGGAGAGAAGAAGGGTTCGAGTTGTAAGTGTCATCGATAAGGATGCTTCCGTCCGGAAGAGGCGCAACCTTGAAACGACCTTTGATTCCTTCAAATCCACTCAGGCCTTCTTGAATCCGGTCTGTGGAAAGGTTCATGGATAGGGCGATCGCAGCTGCAGCGAGCGCATTGTATACATTCTGAAACCCCGGCACTCTCAGTCTCACAGAAAAGGACTTCCCCTCCCAGTGGATGTCAAAGGAGAATCCCTCCCGGCCCAGATTACGGATTTTTTGAGCCCGCACCGGATTCTGCAGACCCTGACCAAAGGTGACGGGCTTCTTGCGGAAGGCCGCTGCCGCCTGCATCAAGATCCGGTCATCGCCGTTCAGAATGGCCAGAGCACGAGGAGACATCTTCTCCAGGAGTTCGACCTTGGCCCTCGCCACTCCCTCGATACTCCCCACGCCCTCGAGATGGGCTCGTCCCACATTGGTGATGAGCCCGACGTCCGGGTCCGTAATCTCTGTGAGCCGGCCGATTTCACCCGGTCGATTCATCCCCATTTCAAGAACTGCGTAGCGATGGCTCTCGTCCAGCAGGAACAGGCTGAGGGGCAGTCCGATCAGGTTGTTTAAGTTCCCTTCGTTTTTCAAGGTGAACCCCTCAAGAAAAAGAATGGCGGAAGTCATCTCTTTGGTCGTTGTCTTTCCGGCGCTTCCGGTAATCGCTGTCACACGGGCTTTGAACCGGTGTCTCCACCACCCCGCCAGATCGCCAAGGGCCTTTAGGGTGTCCGGCACGCCAAGGATGGTCGCCCCGGTGTTCCCGGGCAGATCCGGATATCGGTCTTTATCCACAACGGCACCGGCTGCTCCTCTCTGAATCGCATCCTTCACGAAGGCGTGGCCGTCGAAGTTTTCCCCTTTGAGAGCCCAAAAGAGCTGGCCCTCTCCAACGGTTCGAGAATCCGTGCTGAGCCCGGAAAAAGATCGGTCCCTGGACCCCCTGAGCAGTTCTCCCTGCATGGGGGAGAGGATGTCCCCGGCGGTCATGTGAGCCCAGTTCACTGCCATTCACACGCCCTCCGAAGCAGCCCGAGCGGCTTCTTCTTGATCACTGAAAGGTCTCCTTTCAGAACCGATGACCTGATAGTCCTCGTGGCCCTTGCCCGCAATGAGCACCACGTCGCGCTCCTCGGCCATGGCGACGGCTTTTCGAATCGCCTGCCTGCGATCCACTTCCAGAAAATATCCTTTTCCCGGATGGGTATTCCCTCCTCCTTTCTGGAGGCCCGAATCGAGCATGCCCTTTTCGATCTCCTTCACAATGGAAAGAGGGTCCTCGCTTCGAGGGTTGTCCGAAGTGATGAAAGCCACATCACTGTGCTCACCGGCAAGGCGGCCCATGTCGTATCGCTTGCCCCGGTCCCGATCCCCTCCGCACCCAAACACCGTGATCAGCCGGTCTTGCACATAGGGTTTCAGGGATGTCATGGCCTTGAGCAGGGCGTCTGGCGTATGGGAATAATCCACCACCAGGGTCAGCCCTTTTCTGTTCTCTACCCGTTCCAGTCTGCCCGGCACAGACTTCAACGCCTCAATGCCCTGAACCACGGCTTCAAAGGGAAGGTTCGTGGCGATGCCGGCACCGGCTGCGGCCAGGATGTTGTAAACATTGAAATCGCCGATCAGGGGCGACCGCACCACTCCTTCTCCTGCAGGAGTTCTGAGATGGAACTTCAAACCGTTTCTGTCCATTTGAATGGCATCGGCGCTCACCGGACACTCTTTTCCAAGCCCGTAGGTGAAGACCGCGGCTTGCGTCATGGCCACGAGATCCTTGCCCCTGGGATCATCGTGGTTAATGACCGCGCTCGGCTGCCTTCCTGATTTGCCGGCCCGCAGTTCTTTGAAAAGGCGGCTCTTGGCTGCAAAATACTCGTCCATGGTTTTGTGATAATCGAGGTGATCCCTCGAGAGATTGGTAAACACAGCCACGTTGAACGGGCAGTCCTGGGTTCTTCCCTGGTCAAGGGCATGGGAAGAGACCTCCATGACGATGTGCGTGGCGCCGTCGTCAACCATCTCCCGGCTCAACCGGATCAGGTCAAGGGATTCCGGTGTGGTCACCGAGGCTGGGACCTGTTTCTCCGAGTAACGGTAGTTCACGGTGCCAAGCACCCCGGGCTTTCCGCCTGCAGCCTTGATTATGGATTCCAAAAGATAGGTCGTCGTGGTCTTGCCGTTGGTTCCCGTGATGCCGATGAGGGTGATAGTCTTGAAGGGGTTGGCATAGAAGGCGAGGGCGAGTTTGGAAAGAGCCCTCCTCGAGTCAGGAAATAGAATGGTTGCGACCTTTGCTTCGCAACCCGTGAACTTCTCGGCCGCAACGGCCACAGCGCCTTTTTCGACTGCACTCTCGATAAAGCCGTGGCCGTCCGCATGGTGGCCGTGAATCGCCACAAAGAGGTCACCGGGCCTGACCTGGCGAGAGTCGTAGGCCATGCCCGCGATCTCCAGTGCAGGATCGCCCCGGAGCTCGAAGCCTGACAGTCCTTCTAAGATTTGGCCCAGTTTCATTTTATCCAAACTCCCATAACGCCGGTCTTAGGCCGGCTCATTGAACAATCAGCCTTCAGAACTGAGCCTGCTTGCAGGTTGCTCAAAAACGCTCAGATACAAGGCGCAAAGAAGAAGTAACGAGTCACGAGGACTGAGGACTGAGAAAGATGAAAATACCTTCCTTCTATTATCCACTCAGTCCTCATTACTCATCACTCAGTCCTTTCTCCTCGTGCTAGGACGGTGGCCTGAAGCTGACACTTACCTGTGTCACTTTGTTCAGCGGGGATCCCGGCTCAGGGTTTTGCGCAACCGCCAGCCCCGTCCCATCCACCGAAACTTTCACACCCAGCGACCTTCCGCCTCTCAGAACCTCCCGCATGGTCTGGCCTCTGAAATCGGGGAGCATGCCCGGTCCTTCCTGAGACACCTCCACGTGAAGCGATGCACCGCTGCTTCGCGAGTTCCCGGTTTCCGCAGGTTCATCCGCTTTCACCATCCTCACGTCCGGAATGACACGGAGGTGATTCAGGCTCCACGCGCCGATCTCCCTGAACACCGGAGCAGCCACCAGGCCTCCATACTTTTTTGCTTCCGGCTCGTCCACGAGCACGAGAATGGCCAGGCGGGGACTTTCTACAGGGGCAAAGCCCACGAAAAGGGTCACATAGTTCTTGCCGGAATACCGCTTGGTCACTGGATCAACTTTCTGGGAAGTCCCGGTTTTACCTGCAACCCGGTATCCCTTGATGGCAGCCAGGTTGCCCGTTCCTCCTTTTTCCTTGACCACCGCTTCAAGGATTTGAGACACCTTTTTCGCCGTCTCAGGGGACATCACTTTTCTTACCACCTGCGGATGAATCTCTTTGACCACTTTTCCTTGCTGGTCTCTGACCGCCTTGACCACATAAGGCCGCATGAGTTTTCCCCCGTTGGCGATCGCGCCCATGGCCATGACCAGCTGGAGAGAATTCACGGTCAGGCCTTGTCCGAAAAAGGAAGTCGCTTTTTCAATTTCCCTGGCGTCCTTGACCGGTCTCAGGAATCCTTCCTGTTCTCCGGGAAGGTCGACCTCTGTTTTGTCTCCAAACCCGAATTTTTCAAGATACTCGTGAAACTTTTTGTAGCCGATTCTCTGGCCGACCTTGACCGCTCCGATGTTGCTCGAAAAGGTAATGATCTCGGACACGCTGAGCATTCCATGCCCTTGCCGGTCGTGGTCATGGATGGTGTTGGCGCCGATCTTGTATTCCCCGTTCTCACAGAAGAACTTCGTCTCCGGGGAAACCAGGGAACTGTCGAGCGCTGCGGCAAGAAGGTACGCTTTGATCGTTGATCCCGGTTCGTAACTGTCCGTGACCGACCGGTTCCTCCATTGATTGGGCTGGTGGGTCCAGAACACGTTCGGATTAAAGAGGGGGGTCACCGCCATAGCCAGGATCTCACCGGTTTCCACATCCACCACAATGGCGTGACCGCTTTTTGCCCTGGTTTCCTCCACCGTTTTCTTGAGCGCTTGCTCGGCGGCGTACTGGATGTCCTTGTCAATCGTGAGGACCAGGTCCCTGATTTCGCTCTCTTCCGGTGCGGGCCTGTTCACATAAAAAGGTCTGCCGAGAGCATCTCTCATCTGGATCAGGGTGTACTCCGGCCCTTTCAAAACCTTGTCATATTTCTTTTCGAGCCCTTCCAGCCCTTGATTGTCTTCGCCTGCAAACCCGAGGACAGGGCCTGCGATCTCTTTCCCTGGGTAATATCGTCTCGTTTCTACGGTAAAACCCACCCCCTCGATTCCCAGCGCTTTCACCTGCCTGATTTTTTCGGGAGCCACCTTTCGATCGATCCAGACAAAGGGACGCTGGCTCTTGAGAAGGCTCAGCAGGGCGCCCTCCTTGATGTCCAGGATCTTGGAGAGCTGCTTTGCGGCCAGGGCCTTGTTCTGCACATGGTGGGGATGCACATAGATGGATTCCACTTCAACGCTCACCGCCAACTCGTGCCCTTCTCTGTCATAGATCGTTCCTCGCTTGGGCGGCAGTTTGACAATGCCCCGGTAACCGGCCAACGCAATGCGCGCCAGCTTGTCCCGATCGAGGACCTGAAGCTGATACGCCCTGGCCAGAAGGATGCTGAGCCCGCACACAAAGAAGACGGCTACGACATAGATTCGAACTCGGATCCAATTCTTCTCTTTGACCTTCATGGCAGAACAACAATCTGTTCCGGCGCTGCGGCCTTGAGCCCCAAGGCCCGGGCAGCCCTCTCCAGATACTGAGGCGACTTCAAGGTGGCCAGCTCGAGCCTCAGTTTCTTGTTCAGTTCCCTGAGCCGGACCTCCTCATTTTTCAACCGGCTCACATCGTACCCGATTTGCGTTCCCTCAAAATTCGACCACACATAACCGATGCCGCTCCCCATGAAGAGGAGGAGCAGAAAAGCCACGAGAGCAATCTGGCGGCCACTCAAGCGAAAACTCCGCTTTCGCGCCTTTGCATTTTTTACGCGGATACCGGTACCGGCGTTTCTCCGGCTTTCAATCTCTGAAACCCTGATGACTCGTATCATGTGTCGGGATCCTTTCCGCGGCTCTCAGTATGGCGCTCCGCGCTCTCGGGTTTTCTTCTATTTCTTTTGGGTCTGGCTTGACCCCCTTCTTGTGGAGCCTTCTGAAAAGGGGTTCCTTTCCGCAACAACACTGGGGCAGGGTCGGTGGACACTGGCAACCCTTTTCCCAATCCATCATGGCCTGCTTCACCTTTCTGTCCTCAAGGGAATGGTAGGACAGAATGACCAACCTGCCGCTCTCGCGCAGGACAGAGGGACCCTTGTCCAGAAACGATGCCAGGTGCTCCAGTTCTTTGTTTACGGCGATCCTCAGGGCCTGGAATGTTCGGGTCGCTGGATGCTTCGCCCTTGTTCGACGGAGTCTCGGAACAACCGACTCGATCAAATGAGCAAGATGAAGGGAGGAAAGGATAGGCTTCGTTTTTCTCTCTTGAATGATGCGTCGTGCAATGGCCCTGGCTCTTCTCTCTTCGCCGTATTGCCGCAGAATCTCTTCGATCTCTTTCTCGGACAGATGATTGATCACGTGCTCGGCCGTGAGACCGGCATCCGGGTCCATTCTCATATCGAGCGGTTCATCCCGATAGAAACTGAATCCCCTCCCTGATTGTTCGAGTTGAAAACCGGACATTCCCATATCCAGCAAGATACCATGAGCTTTTCCCCATCCCAGGTCCCTGAGGACCTCATCCACATCCGCGTAACTCGCCTTGATGAATCGAACCCTGTCTCCAAGAAAGCTCAGCCTCTGTCTTGAAATCCGGATGGCCTCTGAATCTCTGTCCAGGCAAAGAAGCTGCCCTTGTCCCTGGATTCTCCTTCCAATCGCCTCGCTGTGGCCCCCGCTTCCGACCGTGCCGTCTATGTAGACGCCGTCAGGAGCGGTGATCAAGTCATCCAAAACCTCTTGCACCAGGACGGGCTGGTGAGGGTATTCCAAATTCCCCCCTCAAATTCCCAGTCCTGAGAGGGCCTGGCTGATCTGTGGAAAGTCTCTCTTTGCCCTCTCGAACTCTTCTTCCCATTGTTCTCTGTCCCAGATCTCGAACAGCTTCAGGCCTCCCACCAGGACCACTTCCTTCTTTAAACCTGAAATTTGCCTCAAATCCGGGGGGATGGTAATCCTACCCTGCTTGAGAACGCACTCCTGCGCTCCGGAAATGAAATACCGAAGGTAAGTGTTCACGGAGTGGTCCAGCTGCGGCAGTTTTGCAGCATTCTCTTCAATAGTTTTCCATTCATCCTGCGCAAAGGCCCATAAGCAATTGTCATGATTGGTTAAAACAAGCACATTGTTCGACTTGGTCTGCAAGATTTCCCGAAACCTCGCCGGAATGGCAAGTCTTCCTTTTTCGTCAAGAAAATGCTTTGATCGACCTCTAAACATGCCGTGCCCCTGACACCTCATGCCACTTTATTCCACTTTGTGACACTTTAATGCTGAATGAGCTCTCATGTCAATAAAAAAATTGAGTGAATAAAGGATTTTAATCCCTTTTTGGAGGTCCCGGACAAGGCTGATTTATGGACGGTAGAACTTCAGGGTACAGTACAGCACGGAGGCGAGGTAAAGGAGAGTGAGGAAAAGGTTGAGCACCAGACCCGAGTAGGCGTAATCCTTGTCCCCCTTCTCTTCGATGAGAGAGATGGATTTCATAGACAGGAAGAGACCTAGCGCAAGCAGGACGGGGATGATGCCGAGGAACGAGATGAGAAAGCGATAGGACGCATAATCTCCTTTTCCGAAAAGCACGTAAAACGAAGCGAATCCTGCGCAGAGGAAAGGCATGAGGAACCCTGCAATCGCAGGGTGATTCGTCTTACTGAAATGCAGAAGCTTCATGGCCGTCGACCGAACCGGGTGTTTGTTTTCAACATACTTGCGAATCGGCTGCTTGTAAAGGGTGGCAAGAGGAATTTGCTTGCATCAGGGGAGGCGAGTTCCTAATATTAACCTTGTCCTTCGCCGGGCCGAACCGGATTCATTCAAGCTAAAACGTGTTTCCCAGTGACCGGCCCTCACCGTTTCCGAGAGATCCGGAAGAAATAAGAACTTGCCGTCCAGGAGGTTTCACCATGGCAGAGCTGATCATATGGAAAAACCAGGAGATCGATAGGCTCAAGAAAGACATGGATCGCCTTCTCGCCCGGTTGCGGGATGATTTCTGTTCACCCCTGTTGCTGAAAGGTTTTCGCGAGGAACCCTATCTGGAGCTGTCGGAGACACAAGACGACCTTCTCCTCAAGGCGGAGATCCCTGACGCCCGGCCAAAGGATCTGGACATCACCATCAGCGATGACCTGCTCACGATCAGGGCGGACGTCCAACAGGACACCCTCACCGAGGCCGAAGGTTTCCGAGAGAGAACGCGATCTTGCAGTATCTTTTCTCGCACCATCCAGCTCCCCTGCAAGGTCCACGTGGACGAGGTTCGAGCCACTTACAAGGACGGTATGCTGAACATTGTCATGCCCAAGTGCAAACCTGAGGCGACCCGCGAGATCAAGATCAAAGTGACTTGAGCCTTCTTGTTCATGGCTCGCTTTTTGTCTCGCTTGCTGCCCTATTTTCACGACGTGGAGGAGATTGATGACCATGGCCGCTAAGAAATCCGACAAAGAAGTCCCTATTGAGAAATTGAGATGGAGACTGGATCCTGCCACACTCCCTTTCAAAACAACGGAAGACTTGTCCCCTCTGAGAGAAATCATCGGCCAGGACAGAGGGGTGGAAGCGTTCAAGTTCGGCATGGGCATCAACAAGCCGGGTTACAATGTCTTTGTCACGGGCATTGCCAACACTGGGAGGCTTTCCACGGTCCGTAAATTGCTCGAAGAGATCTCCAAGAAAGACGGGAAAGTGCCGGACGATCTCTGCTACGTCAACAATTTCAAGAACACGGAAGCTCCCATTCTTCTGCGGCTCAAGGCAGGAATGGGCCAAAAATTCAAGAAGGATGTCCGCGAGTTCATCGATGCCTTGAAGAAAGAAGTACCCCAGCTCTTTGAGAGTCAGGAGTATTTGAATCGTAAGAAAGAGATCATGATCGAGTACGAGAAGAAGGGAAAGAGCTTTTTCAAGGATCTGGACAAGAAGGTGAGGGAGCAAGGTTTCGCCCTCGTGGACGTCCAGATGGGCCAGATCAAGAGACCTGAAGTGATGCCCTTGGTGGACGGGAATCCGACGCACATTGATCAGCTGGAAGGCATGGTGGAAAAGGGAAGGTTCCCCATGGAGGAGTTTGAAGTCCTCAAGGAGAAGCAGGCGAAACTCAGAGAAGAAATCGATCAGATTTTCCTGGAACTGAGGGACCTCCAGAAGGATGTGCAGCAGACGATCGAGAAAATGGACCGCCTCATGTTCATGAAGGTGGCCACGGACCTGACCGCGCCCCTGAGAGACAAGTACCCGACCAAAGAAGTGGACAAATACCTGACCGACATGCTTGAGGACATGACAGAGAACCTGCAGATCTTCGGAACTCAGCCTCAGCCGCAAATTCCGGGGATGCCCTTCCTCATGCCTGAAGGAGATGCTTTCCAGCCCTATCAGGTCAACTTGATCGCAGACAACGCGGAGCAGAAAGGGCCTCCGGTGATTGTCGAAACCTATCCTACCTATCGAAACCTTTTCGGAAGCATCGAGAGAGTGGTGGACCGGAGCGGGGTGTGGCGAACCGATTTCAGCAAGATCAAGGCCGGCTCGATCATTCTTGCCAATGGAGGGTATCTCGTTCTGAATCTTCTCGACGCCCTGGTCGAAGCCGGCGTGTGGCCGGCGCTCAAACGAGCGTTGAAGACCAAGAAGATGGAGATTCAGACCTATGATCCCTTTTACCTGTTCACGACCACAGGCCTCAAGCCTGAACCGATCGATATGGACATGAAGGTCGTGGTCATTGCCGATGAGACCATTTACCACCTTCTCCACGCCTACGACGAAGACACGGCGAAGATCTTCAAAGTCCGGGCGGACTTTGACATGTCGATGAACAAGAACGACAAATCCGTTCTTCAGTTTGCCGAGTTTATCAGGTGGAAAGCGGATGAAGACAAACTGAGGCCCTTTGATAGAACCGCGGTGGCTGCTCTGGTTGAGCAGGCGGTTCGGATGACCGGAAGGCAGGAGAAGATCTCCACAAGCTTCCCGATCATCACGGATCTCATCCGCGAAGCCGATTACTGGGCCGGTGAAGACGGTGTTCCTGAAGTCCAAGACACCCATGTGGATAAAGCGATTGAAACAAGGATCTACCGCTCCAATCTCCTCGAAGAGCACATTCAGGAGATGATCGATCGCGGGACTCTTCTCATTGATGTGGACGGGCAAGTCGTCGGCCAGGTGAACGGGCTCGCGGTGTACAGCCTTGGAGATTACCTGTTCGGCAAGCCTTCCCGCATCACGGCCACCACCTCGATGGGCCGTGCGGGAATCATCAATATCGAACGGGAGGCCGAGCTGTCAGGCAGCACTCACAACAAGGGGATGCTCATCCTGGGCGGTTATCTGAGGAAGAAATACGCCCAGGACAAGCCGCTCACCATGAGCGCAAGCATTGCCTTTGAGCAGTCTTACAGCGGGGTGGACGGAGACAGCGCCTCCTCCACGGAGATCTATGCCCTCCTCTCCAGCCTTTCCGGAGTTCCGATCAAGCAGTATATCGCGGTGACCGGCTCCGTGAATCAAAAGGGCGAAGTCCAGGCCATCGGCGGCGTCAATCACAAGATCGAGGGGTTCTTCGATTGCTGTCGGAAAAAGGGGCTTACCGGCACCCAGGGGGTGATGATCCCTGAGAGCAACGTTCAGGACCTCATGCTTCGCAAGGATGTCGTGGAGGCCGTGAAGAAAGGCAAGTTCCACATCTACTCGGCGAAGACCATTGACGAGGGCGTCGAGATTCTCACAGGAAAACCGGGGGGAGAGTTAGGCGCGGACGGCAATTATCCTGAAGGGACTATCAATTACCTTGTGAACGAAAAGCTGAAGTCCTTGGCGGAAGGTTTGAAGAAATTCGGAGCAGGGGAAGAGGAAGGAGCTCCGGAGCCCGCTGAAAAAGAAAAAGGGAAAGGGCGGAAAGGCAAGAAGTAGACCATGGCTACCCGAGAGCCGTCCCTTGAACGCCCTGTCGAAGACAAGATGGCTTGGGCCAAAGCGACCTTTCTCGGCGAAAGAAATCGGCTCTTGGCTGATAGAAACCTCGTCGAGCTTCTGGACGCTCTGAAGGCCGCTATCCATCGATCCCATGAGAACATGCTCCGCACAGGGATCGAGGATCTTTGCAGGCACTGTGAAGAGAAAGAAGGAGGATCCTGCTGTGGTGCGGGGTTGGAGAACCACTTCAGCGGCATCCTTCTTTTCATGAACCTGTTGCTCGGTGTGACCCTTCCGCAGGAACGAGAGGAGCCGTCAAGCTGCTTTTTCCTCACGCCTTCAGGCTGCCGGCTTCTGGCGCGCCATGTGCTCTGCATCAATTACGTCTGCAACAAAATAACTTCCAGAATAAAGCCGGATCAACTGGCGTCCTTGCGGGAAGCAGAAGGCGCGGAGATTCTCCTCCTCTTCCAGGTGAATGAAAAGCTGAAAAAGCTCGTCAAACGATAGCGCACCGCAGTCTCTCTTGCCCCGAGGGAACGGGGGCATCCTGAAGTGATGAAAAGGGGCCGCGCTTCCGTCATGCCCGCGGAGGCGGGCATCCCCAGGATTTCTGGCGGTTCTCTGGATTCCCGCCTTCGCGGGAATGACAGCAAGGGACCGCAGAGAACATAGAGGGAAGAAGTCTATCGCTGCGAGCTTTGCGCTCTCCGCGGTGAGAGAGGTCTAAGAGTTTTGTTTATGGTTGAGTTGGAAAAAACCCTGGAGCGAACGCTCCTTCAAGTAACCGAGTTCTACGACCGGAGAAAAGTGGGTGACGTGGGGCACCTTGGCTTTCGGAGATCGAGCGATCTTTCGAAGGTGCTCTCCTGCCTCAAGACGATGATCGGTCAAGGTCTTCTTGTGCCGGCAGACGCCCTATTTCTGGATATGGGTTGCGCAGATGGAAGAGTGAACGTTCTGTTGAGTTACCTGTCGAGGAAATCCGTCGGCATCGAACTCGACGAATGGACCCTTGATGAATACCGGCCGCTGAGGAATCAGATTGATGCGGTTCTCACCGAAGCGCAACTTCCCCTCCCCTCAGAGAACATCTTCCTCTACCATGGCGATTCCATGGACCAGTCCCTTCATGACCGGATCCATCATGAAACCGGGGTCCGCTTTGACCAGTTTGATCTGTTCTTTACCTATCTCACGATGCAGGAGGAATTTGCAGAACTCATTGTTCGAAAAGCCAAGGTAGGAGCGGTCTTCATGGTCTACGGTCTTGAAAAGATTATTCCCCGCTTCACCGGTCTTCGCCTCCTCACGCCGGAAAGACCTCTCGAAGGAATCGTTGCTCTCTATCAAAAGATCTAATGCAGACCTCTGGCCGCAACCTAATAACCGAAGCCGATGCACTGAATAAATGTCGAATGTCGAACAAGGAATTTCGAATGACGAAGTCTAATGACTTCGATTGTCTCCTTCGGCGTTCTTCATTCGTTATTCGTTATTCTGCGGTTCGCTTTTGAAATTCTCCGCCTAGTCCCTCTAATCCCCCTATTTCATATTTCACGTTCACCGCAAGATCTTTGCGCAGGGAGTGATACACCGAGCAATACTTGTTCAGGGAAAGGGCGATCGCCCGATCTATTTTGGCCGGCGTAAGGCCTTTCCCGGAAACATGGATCATCAGGTCCACCGATTTGTAATACTGAGGGGGAGTTAGATTGCGCGTCCCTTCAGCCGTCATTTCGTAGTCTGTGATTTCGCATCTCATTTTCCTGAGGATGTGAACCACATCAATGGAGATGCATCCGGCGATGCTCAACAGGAGCGTTTCCGTGGGGGAACACCCTTCTTCATACTTTATGTCAAACTCCACTTCATAGCCGCGCTGGGTTGTTCCCAGAAAGTAAAGATCCCTCTGCCAGGTCAGCCTTGACTTGTTCACAGGAAGAATTTCTTCCTTGTACCCGCCCAGTTCCGGCTGTATTTCTTGATCCTTCCTATCATCTGTTCGGGACATGGCATCCTCCAGTGGTCGAAAAGATTCTGGCGCCTTGAATGATGAAGCTTTTCTAGCAAAAAAACCTTTTCCTTTGTAGAATAATCTTAAAACCAACAGCAAACAGGAGAACATCATGGAGTCTCTTATAAGACCCTGGGGCGGGGAAGAAGTCATCATCCGCCATGACAAGCCGACAGGCGCATGGATTCTCATCGCCATCCATTCGACCCGCCTTGGTCCGGCTGCTGGCGGCACGCGGATGAAATCCTATCCTGATTTGCGGGCCGCTCTTCAGGACGCGCTGCGGCTTGCAGAGGCGATGACTTACAAGTTTGCTGTCCCCGGCATTTCGCGCGGAGGAGGCAAGGCGGTCATCAACCTCCCTGCTCATTTTGATCCCAAACTGCGCCCCGATCTCTTGCGGCGCTATGGCAGCCTGATCAGACAACTTAAGGGCCTCTACTACACCGGCCCCGACGTGGGCACCTCCTCCTCCGACATGAACATCATTGCTGAAACCGGCTCGCCCTATGTCTTTGGGCGAACCCCTGAGGCCGGAGGAGCCGGAGACTCCGGGCCTATTACCGCACTGGGCGTCTTTGCCGGAATACAGGTAATCTGCGAGCACCTTTTTGGAAATCCTTCCCTTAAACATCGGCGCATCCTTGTGCAGGGTGCAGGGAGTGTGGGAAGGACTTTGATTGACTTGCTTCAGGTCGCAGGGGCCGAAGTGATATTCAATGACATCGATGAATCCGTGATCTGCCGTTTCAGGGATGAAAAGGGCTTCCATTGCGTTCCAGCTGAATCGATCTACGGAACCGAATGTGACATCTTTTCGCCCTGTGCCCTCGGTGGTATCCTC